>Ga0209148_1000252_pt1 | contig 85199 bp, 73 predicted proteins | sample AraplaCol_mMF_r2_2_FD_184288 | JGI IMG/M metagenome (GOLD analysis project Ga0209148, IMG submission 184288) | Arabidopsis root microbial communities from North Carolina, USA - plate scrape CL_Col_mMF_r2 (SPAdes) (version 2) | ecosystem: Host-associated > Plants > Roots > Endosphere | place...
GCTGCGCCGATGGTAGTGTGAATCCTCATGCAAGAGTAGGTCACCGCCAGGGGCTTTATCCCTCAAACGCCTTCCCGTACGGGAAGGCGTTTGTCTTTGTGCAAATCGAAATCTTGGACGAGTGGCGGCGCGCATATGGACGGCCGACTCGGCGTTCGCAACTATCCTGCATCGCTTCCGTGCGCTACGCAGAAAAACCATATCGCCTATGATGCAAGGCTCAACTGGCCTGCATATCCCGCGGAGCGTTTCAGTGTTCGTCCATGTCGAGACCCGCCGTCGTCAGCACGTTCAATGGGCCACCGTGCTTGTGGTGGTCGTGTGCGTGATCAGCTTCGTCGGGTTGGCGTTGATGCCCGCGCCGCAGCGCATGTCGATGTGGCTGGAGTGGGGCACGGTGCCGGCGAACATCTTCGACGCGAAAGCGCCGCTGCTGCCGCAGCTTCATGATCCCTCGTTGCTTCGCCTGTTTACGGCACTCTTCATTCACCTGGCGTGGTTGCACTTGCTGGGCAATCTGCTGTTCCTGGTGATATTTGGCCTTCCGGCCGAGCGAGCGCTGGGCTCGCTGCGATTCCTGTTGCTGTTCGTGCTGGGCGGCATTGTGGCCAACCTGGTCGGTGCGATCTCCCTGGCCGGCGTGCGTTCGCCGATCATCGGATGCAGTGGCGCCGTGTCCGCGGTGCTCGGCGCCTACATCGCGCTTTTCCCGCGCGCCAGGCTGGGACTGGTGCTGCCGTTGGGTCTCTATCTGGAGTTCGTGCGTGTCCCCGCCTTTCTCCTGATTGGCATCTGGGTTCTTCTGCAGTTGCTCTTCAGTTACGCCGGGCCCAGCTACGGCGCCGTGGTGTGGTGGACGCACATTGCCGGCTTCCTGTTTGGCGTTGCCTTCGCATTGTTCTCGCGCGATGCGATTGCGCGTCGCCTGCGCGGTTAAAATAAGCGCATGCGCACCAAGAAACTCTACAAAGTGACGTTCCTCCACCTCGGCAAGTGCTACGAGCTCTATGCCCGGCACGTGGCGTCCAGCAGCCTCTGGGGATTTACCGAAGTGGGCGAGCTGGTGTTCGAGCCCGTCGGTGAAGGCCTTCTGGTGGACCCCACCGAAGAAAAACTGCGCGACGAATTCAAGGACACGCGCGTGCTGCACCTCCCAATGCAATCGGTGGTGCGCATCGAGGAAGTGGAGAACAAGGGCGCGCTGGTGATTCGCGATGCAAGCGATGGCCAGAAGATCACGCCATTCCCGATGCCACCGCGCGGGCGCTGAGCATCGCGTTTAAACGTGGCGGATCACGGCGATGACGATCTCCACGGCGATCAACAGGATGATGGCCAGCTCCATCAACTCACCGCGCTTGCTTGAAGCCTCTTCGTACAGCGCGGAATAACTATCCCGGATGATGGCCAGCTTGCGGTCCACGGCCTTGCCGACATGCGGAACGCGGAACAACTCCAGTGCCGCGGCATAGACGCGTGCGAGATAGACGTCTTCCGTCACCTGCAGTGCGTTGTCCACCTTCTCCGTGACTTCGGTGACCTCCGCCACGAGCGTGTAGAGATGGCGCGCGAGGTCCGCATAGCGCCGCGCCGCGAAGGGATTGGCGACATGGTGGGTTGCTTCCACGAGGTCGTACATGCGCGGCAATTCCGCATCCAGCAACTCGTCGTAGTAGCGCAACTCCAGCAGCTGGGCGTTTGCCACTTCGAGAATATCGACGACATCCGATTCATCGCGTGGTTCGTAGATGAAAGCGCGATCCCAGGTGAGCACCGCCAGGTCGTCGGTGTAGTAGGAAAAGCGTTGCCGCAGCAGTTCCTGTCGTGCGGATTCGGAAAGGGGGCGCGATTCGCCGGCGAGCAGCGGAACGAGGTCGAGCTCATCATGCAGCGCCGCGGTGGTCGTGACGCCTTCGAGTGAATGCACCAATCCAAGTAGATAGTCTTCGTGCAGCACGGTCTGGCTGGGCCTCAGCAGCGCGGGACGCATGATGTCCGTGATCTGCGTCAGCAAGCGATTCCAGGCATCCGTGGGCGATGCAAGGCCAAGCGCCGCATCTACCGCATTCACGCGCGCGCTGAACTCCGTCCACGCGAGATCATCGGCGGGCACGTTGATGGAGAACGCGGCCACGCCGAATTCGTAGAGTCGAGCCAGTGCAGTGGCCTGCAGCGTTTGGCCGGCAATGACGAGTTCGAGGGATCCGAGCGTCAGTTCCACCGGCGGCACGCCGAAGGTCAATGCCTTGGGCGGTGCCGTCACGAGTCGGCTGCGTGCCGCGGCGGTACGTGCGCGTTGTGCCCAGAGCGACTCGGCCGCCGTCAAATCGATCGTGTCGGCGATATCGACCAGGCGCATCGCGATGACCGATGCGCGGTGCACATGCGGCTGTTGACCCATGGCGTTCTTCCATGTGGCGGCGCCGGTTGAGTTCGCGCCGATGGGTCGATTCTAGACCGTGTGCATGACAACCACCTCAGTCGGTGGCGAGGCCATGATGACGTGAGAACTGCCGGAACAATCGCCGCGCGAGCGGTGTGGCCGCCACCTGCTTGAACGTGTGATGCGGATCGAAGCCTTCGCGCTTCATGTCGTGCTGCTTGCGGTGGATATACGCACGCATCACGTCGGCGTTGAATTCGGGGTGGAACTGGGCGCTCATCGCGTTCTTGCCATAGCGTACGAGATGATGCGGATCGCGCGCCGAGCTGACCAGCACCGTCGTGCCCTTGGGCAGTTCGAGAACGCTCTGTTCGTGCGTGGCGTGGGCACGGAATTGGAGCGGCAACGCGCTGGCGAGCGGATCGTTCTTCGCCGCATCGAGCACGTTGAGCGATACCGTGCCAATTTCGCGACCACCGGGCAGATAGTCGACGCGTCCCCCCAGTGCGTGCGACATCAGCTGATGCCCGTAGCACACGCCGAACATCGGCAATTCCTCATCCATCGCGTCGCGGATCCATCCCGCCGTGCGTTCACTCCACGGTGCGCGTTCCGTGACCATCGCCGCGGAGCCGGTGATCAGCGCGCCGGCCACTTCGCTTGGTGCGGGAAGTTCTTCGCCGGCTTCCACGTCGATCACGCGGATACGATCGGGCGAAAGCTGGGCGCCCAGGCGAAACCAATGGGGAAAATCACCGTGGCGTGCGCGAATGGGAGCGGGAGCGCGACCGGTGCGGATAATCAGGACAGGCTTCATGCGATGCGATACGACGAATGCGTTGGGTGGATCCGGGACGTCGTCAAACGACGCCATGTTCGATGGGCGGAATGACGGTAAGGACTTCCTTGACCGTGGTGACGCCACGCGCCACCTGTGCCGCAGCGGAGATGCGCAAGGGACGCATGCCTTCGGCGAGTGCGGCGTGACCAAAGTGGCCAAGATCGAGCTGCGATGAAATCAGGCTGCGCAATCGTCCCGACAGCGGCAGCATCTCGTAGATGCCAGTGCGTCCCATGAAACCGGTGTTGCGGCATTCCAGGCAACCCACAGGCTTGAAGACTTTCGCGGGCAGCGGCACGTCCCAGCCATGCGTGAGGGCGGTCCATTCGTGCGGCTCCTGCTCCACCGCCTGCTTGCAATGAACGCACAGTGTTCGCACGAGTCGCTGCGCCACCACGCCGGTCAGCGTGGACTGAATCAGGTAATGCGGCACGCCCAGATCGAGCAAGCGAGTGATCGCGCTGGGCGCATCGTTGGTGTGCAGCGTCGACAGCACGAGATGGCCGGTCAGCGACGCCTGCACCGCCATCTGCGCGGTTTCCAGATCGCGGATTTCGCCCACCATGATGATGTCCGGGTCTTGTCGCAACAGCGTACGCACACCCGTGGCGAAATCGAGATCGATCGCCGGCTGCACCTGCATCTGATTGAATTCGGCGCTGACCATTTCGATCGGGTCTTCCACCGTGCACACGTTCAATTCCGGCGTGGCCAGATGCTTGAGCGTGGAATAGAGCGTGGTGGTCTTGCCCGAGCCGGTGGGACCGGTGACCAGCACGATGCCGTGGGGGCGCTCCACCATCGAACGCCATGCCTCGCCTTCTTCGGGCGAGAAGCCCAGCTGCGAGAAGTCCTTCGCCACGATATCCGGGTCGAAGATACGCATCACCACCTTTTCGCCGAAGGCGGTGGGCATGGTGGAGATACGCAGTTCCACTTCGCGTCCCGAAGCGGAGCGCGTCTTGATGCGGCCATCCTGCGGGCGACGCTTCTCGGCCACGTCCATGCGCGACAGGATCTTGATACGCGCCGTCACGGCGGTCATCACCGGCGGCGGCAGTTCGAACACCTTGTGCATCACGCCGTCGATGCGGAAACGCATCAGACCGGCTTCGCGGCGCGGTTCGAGATGGATGTCCGACGCGCGCTGCTCGAACGCGTACTGCAACAGCCAGTCCACGATGTGCACGACGTGGCGATCATCCGCGCCGACTTCGCCGCCCTTGCCGAGTTCCAGCAACTGCTCGAAGTTGAGGATGGCCGACGAGTCGTAGCCGGTGGTCTTGGCATCCTGCGCCAGCTGGATCGAGCGCTGTACGCCGTAGAACTCCAGCAGGTAGCGATTGATGTCGATCGGGTTGGACACCACGCGCTTCACGTCGCGGCGTAGCATCTGAGAAAGATCGGCGGCCCAGCTGTTGTCGAACGGTTCGCAGGTAGCGAAGGTCACTTCGCCCGAAGCGGCGGCCACCGGCAGGATGCGATGGCGCTCGGCGTAGGCGCGGCTGACCACCTGGGTCACCGCGGCCACGTTGATCTTCATCGGGTCGATTTTCAGGTACGGCAGCTGCGCCTGGCCGGCGAGCCATTCGGTCAGCGCCTCCAGGCTCAGCGGACGGCCGGGATCGCGCTGGTTGGGAAGCTTGGCATTGGCCACCAGCACCAGGGGATGCAACTCCACCGTGGCGCGGCCGCTGCGCGTTCCCATGCGTACTTGCTTGGCGTCTTCGGCCAGCAGGTAGCCGTCCACCACCAGCGTGGCAAGCATCTCGTCGAGCGCCAGCCGACTGCGGCGGCCGAGCAGGGACACGGATTGCGGTGAAGCGGCCATGCGGCGATCTCTCCCGGTAGGCTTTTCTCGCCGGAATCCAGCGAAGAAAGCGGTCCCGGCTATACTAACCCGCTTTATTGAAGCCCACGGAAAGCCATGTCCGCGCGCACCTTCCAAGATGTGATCCAGACCCTCAACCGCTACTGGGCGGCGCAGGGTTGCGTCCTGCTGCAGCCGCTCGATACCGAGGTTGGCGCGGGCACGTTCCACCCGGCCACCTTCCTGCGTTCGCTTGGTCCCGAGCCGTGGGCGGCGGCCTATGTGCAGCCCTCACGCCGTCCCACCGACGGCCGGTACGGCGAAAACCCGAACCGCCTGCAGCATTACTACCAGTACCAAGTAGTGATGAAGCCGAACCCGGACAACATCCTGGACCTGTACATCGGTTCGCTGAAGGAACTGGGCCTGGACCCGTTGGTGCACGACCTGCGCTTCGTCGAAGACAACTGGGAATCGCCCACGCTCGGCGCCTGGGGCCTGGGTTGGGAAGTGTGGCTCAACGGCATGGAAGTGACCCAGTTCACCTACTTCCAGCAGGCCGGCGGCCTGGAATGTCGTCCCGTGACCGGTGAGATTACCTACGGCCTCGAGCGCCTCGCCATGTACCTGCAGAACGTGGACAACGTCTACGACCTGGTGTGGACCGAAGGTCCGCACGGCAAGGTGACCTACGGCGACGTGTTCCACCAGAACGAAGTGGAACAAAGCACCTACAACTTCGAGCACGCCAACGTGCCGGAGCTGCTGCGCTGGTTCGACGTGTGCGAAGGCGAGGCGAACAAGCTCATTGCCGCCAACCTGCCGCTGCCTGCCTACGAGCAGGTGATGAAGGCCAGCCACACCTTCAACCTGCTCGACGCACGTCGCGCCATCAGCGTCACCGAGCGTCAGCGCTACATCCTGCGCGTGCGCACGCTGGCTCGCGCGGTCGCCGAGGCGTATGTCGCGCAACGTGAAAAGCTCGGTTTTCCGGGCCTGAAGAAGAACGTGAAGGAGCAGGCTGCATGAGCGCCGCCACCAAGCCGCTGTTGATCGAACTGGGTACCGAGGAACTGCCGCCCAAGGCGCTGGACGAACTGGCCACCGCCTTCCTGCGCGGCATCAGCGACGGACTGTCCAAGCGTGGCGTGGAAGCCGGTCTCGATGAGGCGAAGCTATACGCGTCGCCGCGTCGTTTGGCCGTCTATATCCCGACGGTTGCCGTGAACCAGCCGGAGCAAAACGTCGAACGCCGTGGCCCGGCCGTGAACGCCGCGCTGGATGCCGAAGGCCAGCCGAGCAAGGCATTGCAAGGCTTTGCGCAGTCGTGCGGCGTCACCGTGGAGCAGCTCGAAAAGCTCGAAACCGACAAGGGTTCGTGGTTCGTGTTTCGCGCGGTGAAGCCGGGCCAGCCGGTCGCCGCGCTGCTGCCGGAGATCGTCGACGAGGCGCTCAAGGGCCTGCCCATTCCCAAGCCCATGCGCTGGAGCGATCACGACTACACCTTTGTGCGTCCCGTGCATTGGCTGGTGATGCTGCACGGCGCGGACATCGTCGACGGCAGCGTGCTGGGCCTCACCAGCGGCCGCAAGTCGCGCGGACATCGCTTCATGCACACGCAGCCCGTGCATGTGTCCGATGCCGACATCTGGCTCGATTCGATGCGTGCAGCGAAAGTGCTGGCCGATCCGGCCGAGCGTCGCCAGAAGATACGCGATGAAGTGGCGCGCGCGGCCAAGGAAACCGGTGGCGTGCCGCAGCTCGACGACGCGCTGCTCGACGAGATCGCCAACCTCACCGAGTGGCCGATGGCGATCGCCTGTAAGTTCGATCGCGAATTCCTCGCCGTGCCGCCGGAAGCGCTGGTCACCACCATGGAGACCAACCAGAAGTTCGTGCCGGTATTCGATGCCGACGGCAAGCTCACCGAGCATTTCATTGGTGTGGCCAACATCGAGAGCAAGCAGCCTACGGAGATCCGCAAGGGGTATGAGCGCGTGATCCGTCCGCGTTTCGCCGATGCCAAGTTCTTCTGGGACGAGGACCTCAAGACGCCGCTGGCCGGCTATCAGGAACAGCTGAAGAACGTTACCTACCAGCAGGCGCTGGGCAGCCTGTGGGACAAGAGCGTGCGCGTGGCCGAGCTGTCGCGCATCATCGCCGGCCGCGTGGGCGTGGATGCCGGCGCGGCGACGCGCGCGGCCTCGCTCAGCAAGTGCGACCTGCTTACGCGCATGGTCGGCGAGTTCCCCGAACTGCAGGGTGTGATGGGCCGTTACTACGCCACGCATCATGGCGAATCAGCGGACGTGGCCGATGCCCTGGACAGCTACTACCAGCCGCGCTTTGCCGGCGATGCCATTGCCGCTGGCGACGTGGGTCGAGTGCTTGCCGTGGCCGACCGTTTCGACACGCTGGCCGGCATCTTCGCCGTTGGCCTCAAGCCCAGCGGCAATAAGGATCCGTTCGCGCTGCGTCGCGCGGCGCTCGGCCTGGCGCGTACGCTGGTCGAGGGCGGCCTGGAGCTGGATCTGCGCGGCAGCTTCGTCGAAGCGCTAGAACTGCTGCCGGAAGCGGCGCTCGCCGCCGGCCTCAAGCCGGGCAAGGACGGCAAGGCGCCGGCGCTTGACGCAGGCAAGCGTCGTGCCGCGCTCGCCGATGAGCTGGTGGAGTTCGTGCTCGATCGCCTGCGCGGCTACTACGCCGAGCAGGGTTTCACCGGCGAGCAGTTCGAGGCCGTGTTGGCGGTGTCGCCGTCCAGCCTGGTGGATTTCGACCGTCGCCTGCGCGCCGTGGGCGAGTTCGGTCGGCGTCCGGAGGCGCTGAGTCTGGCGGCGGCCAACAAGCGTGTCGCCAATATCCTGCGCAAGCAGGCCGAAGAGACCGGTGCGGCGCCGGTCGGCAGCACGGTGGATCCTTCGCATTTCGAGGCGGATGCCGAGCGGGCCCTGCATGCGGCGCTCGACGCGGCCCGTGCCGACACCAGCGCGCCGCTGGAAGCCGGCGACTACGCGGCGGTGCTCACGCGCCTGGCGCAATTGCAGGCGCCGGTGGATGCGTTCTTCGACAGCGTGCTGGTGAATGCGGAGAACCCGGCCGTGCGGGCCAACCGACTGGCCCTGCTGGGCCAGCTGAAGGCGCAGTTCGGCGCCATCGCCGACATCGCCCGGCTGTAACTTCCAGCCACGGCTCAAAAAAACGGCAGCCTCAGGGCTGCCGTTTTTTTATGCCGTGCTCAATCCAACCGATGCCTTAGGCGGCGACCTGACGGCCGCGCTTCACGCGTTCGTGCAGGCGCTGGTTGAACGAGACCATCGCGCTGGCATCCACGTCCGTACCGCCGGGACCGAGGATCTCATAGAGATCGGCCAGCATGTCGGCGTTGTCGGCCAGGGTCAGGCGGCTTTCCGCCAGGTCCAGCTCCGACTGCAGGATGCGCAGCGCCGTGTTGAGGCGGTTCGGATCCATCGCCATGCCGCTGGCGTGCAGCGTATCCGCGGCCGTGCGCAACTTGGAGCGGTGGCGGTTGGCCAGCGTTTCCGCATTGGTCTGGTCTTCGCCGGAAGACATCGCGTCGGTGGTCTGGATGGTGCCTTCGCCGGCCACCAGCCACACCAGGGAAATACCGAGGGTCTTGGCCAGGGTCACGCAACGCGCGCGGGACGGGTCGGTGTTGCCGTCGCGCCAACTGCGCACGACGCCTTCGGAGAAACCGCACATCCGCGCGATCTCGGTGACGCTGCCCACGCGCTGGATCAGCACTTTGATGCGATCGGCAAAAGTGGACGAGGACTCGTTAATCGAAATTTTCTGCATGTTCATCGCATTTTCCTGGCGGATGGCGACTTGTAAGGGGAGCGTGGCGGGATTTTTCGGATTTTGGCGTGAAACGGGTGTTACGAAAGTGTTGACACGCGTAAGAAATTTCCCGTAGGGTCGTAAATTCTTGGTAGTTCGCGCCGTCAGGGAGCAACTTCTACCGAGACCAAGAACGCAATGGTTGCGATTTGGTAATCACGATTGCGCTGGCTTGTTCAGCTGGCAGACAGCAAGTTTCCAGGTGCAACGCCTTGGAAACCTGCCATTTGCGGGGCAAGACAGCTTCTTGGCGTCGGTTGGGGCCGACGTCTTTACTGGGGAGAAACTAATGCAGTTCCGCAAGAAAGTTGACAATAAACTTACGGTGGCCGTCCGCCTGGCTCTTGCCGTAGGTACCTTCGCAGCCATGGCCCCGGCCCTGGCGCAGGATGCGAGCGGCCCCGCAGCCAGCGAGAACGAAGCGAAGAAGCTCGAAACCGTTACCGTGACCGGTACGCGTATTCCGCGTGTGGACGTGGAGACCGCCCAGCCGGTGGTGACCATCGACCGCAAGCAGATCCAGAACCAGGGTTTCACCTCGGTTGCTGACATCCTGCAGAACCTGACCGAAGTCGGTTCGCCGCCGATCAGCCGCGCCAATGCGCTGTCGTCGGGCGAAGACGTTGGCGGTTATTACGTCGACCTGCGCAACCTCGGTCCCAACCGCACCCTGATCCTGATCAACGGCAAGCGCCTGGGTGCCAACACCTCCGGCCTGCAGGATCTCGGCCAGATTCCGGTGTCGGTGATCGATCGCATCGAAGTGCTGAAGGACGGTGGTTCGTCCATCTACGGTTCGGACGCCATCGCCGGCGTGGTCAACGTGATCACGCGCAGCAACTTCACCGGCGCCGAAGCCAATGCCTACGTCGGTCAGTACGACCAGAACGACGGCAAGGGCCAGAGCTACGACTTCACCCTCGGCACGGCCAACGATCGCGGCTCGATCATGGCCAGCGCGCAGTACCAGAAGGACGATCCGGTCTGGGCGAAGGATCGCGAATTCAGCGCCTACCCGTCGGGTCCGTTCCACCCCACCGCGGGCTGGAGCGGCATCAGCCAGTACGGCTCGTTCAGCGGCCCCTGCGGCCCGGGCGGCGCCAAGGCCACCTGTACGCTCAAGCCGGGCACCGACCCGCGCGATATCGCCAACTATCAGCCGCTGACCTCGGCCCGCTACGCCAACTCCAACCAGGAGATGACGCTGGCCACCGGTCAGGAGCGCACCTCGCTGTTCGTGGCAGGCAAGTACAACCTGCTTGAAAGCATCGCGTTCAAGACAGACTTCCTCTACAACAAGCGCAGCACCCTGCAGCAGATCGCCGGCTATCCGTACCAGTCAGCCGCTTTCGGCACGCCGATGGACGCCGACAGCTACTTCAACCCGCTGGGCACCACGCTCAACTTCGCGCGTCGTGGCTGGGAAGTGCCCCGTACCACCGACAGCGAGCTGGAAACCTATCGCTGGACGGCCGGTTTCGAAGGCTTCTTCGAGCTGGGCGGCCGTACCTGGAACTGGGACGTTGGCGCGATGACCAATCGCAACAACATGCTCAAGACCGGTCATGGCGACTTCAACCTGATCAACACCCAGGCCGCCGTGGGCCCGTCGTACATGGGTTCGGACGGTAAGGTGCATTGCGGCACCGCCGCCAACCCGGTCGCCGGCTGCGTGGCCTGGAACCCGCTGCTGCCGTACGGCCAGGCCGGCGCCGGCTCGCTCGCCGATCCGGACCTGCAGGCGTTCCTGTTCCCGGAATTCCACGACACCGGCAAGACCACCACGACCGACTACACCGTCAACCTCGCGGGCACCTTCGCGGGTCTGCCGGCCGGTGACATCGGTATCGCCACGGGCTTCGAGCATCGCCAGGAAGACGGCCGCTTCGTGCCGGACGCCTTCAACCAGGCGGGCCTGAGCTCAGGTCTGGCCGCGACCACCACCCAGGGCAAGTACTCGGTGAACGAGGCTTACCTGGAATTCGACGTGCCGCTGCTGCGTGACGTGGTGATGGCGCGCGAACTGTCGATCGACCTCGCCAGCCGCTACTCCGACTACGACAACTTCGGCACCACCACCAACAGCAAGGCCAGCCTCAAGTGGAAGCCGATCGACGACCTGCTCGTCCGCGGCAGCTGGGCGCAGGGCTTCCGCGCACCGACCATCTCCGACCTGTACGGCGGTATCGGTAGCAGCTTCGAGTCCTACACCGACCCCTGCGATACCAAGAGCGGTTCGGCGAAGGGCAACCCGGCCGTGGCCGCGCGTTGTACCGGTGGCTTCGGTGGCCAGGCGGCCGTGGCGGCCAACTATGTGCAGCTGGGCCAGGCGCTCAATCCGTGCACGACCTATCCGTGCCAGACGAACTACCAGTTCACCACGGGCTCCAACCCGAACCTGACGCCGGAAACCGCCACCACCCGTACGTTCGGCCTGATCTACAGCCCGCACTACGTCGAAGGCCTCGACGTGTCGCTGGACTGGTACAAGATCGACATCAAGAACGTCATCGCGCAGGACGCCGTGCAGGACATCCTGGACGATTGCTACGTGGCCGGCATCGCTTCGCGTTGCTCGGGCTTCACGCGTGATCCGGCCAACGGCGTCATCACCAACATGTTCTACGGCCTGACCAACAAGGGCTGGCAGAAGACGGCGGGCTACGACTTCGGTGTGAACTACCGCTTCACGATCGAATCGATCGGTCAGTTCCAGGCGCACTGGAACACCACCTACGTCGACTACCTGAACATCAAGGCTGACGACAATCCGGACACCACCGTGCAGCCGCTCACCGGCTACGGCGGCAACTTCCGCACCCGCTCGAACCTGTCGATGGATTTCAACCGCGGCATCTTCGGCATGACCTGGACCATGCGTTACTACTCGGGCATGACGGAGCGTTGCTCCTACGTCACCCCGGCCGAGTGTAACGACATCGACCACGTCGACCCGTTCAACGGTGCGCAGGCACAGCGCCACACCGGCTCCACCACCTTCAACGACGTCCAGTTCCGCTGGACCATGCCGTGGAAGGGCACCATCTCGGTGGGCGCGAACAACGTGTTCGACAAGCAGGGTCCCATCATGTACTCGAAGCCGAACAGCGCCTTCGTGTACTACGGCGGCTTTGACATCGGTCGCTTCTACTACCTGAAGTACACCCAGCGCTTCTAAGCTGCCTGGGCGTGTCACCCAAGGGCGGCCCGGCAACGGGTCGCCCTTTTTTTCGCGGGCCGTTTAGGCGGCCATATGGCTCTGCATACGCAAGCGCATGGAGCCAACTTTTACAAGCCCTTACGTTTGGGCTATCCTCAAAGGCTCCCCCGTGTAGAGTCGAGGCGTGTTGGGCGCCTGTTGGTTCTCGCGCTAAGCCCTGACAATCGATAGAGGTTTTCTCATGCGCCGTCTTGTTTGGTCGCTGATGTCGGTCGCTGCTCTGGCTCTCGCCGGTTGTGGCAATTCTTCCCCGTCGTCCGATGGCGGCACGGAGGGCGGCAATGCCGCTCAGACGCCTGCCCAGGCCAACCAGATCACCGGCCAGGTGTCGCTGCGCGATGCCGCCACCACGGTGTCGCCGGCCGCCAAGCTGGATCTGACGCTGGTCGACGTGTCCACCCAGGACGCCGCTCCGCTGGCCACCAAGACGATCGAGCCGGCCAACACCCTGCCGATCTCGTTCCAGCTGCCGTTCAACCCGGCTGATGTGAACCCGGCCGGCCTGTACGTGCTCAAGGCCACCCTGGTCGACGGCGAGCGCCACTACAACCCGCCGCTGCAGACCCAGGTGCTGACCAAGGGCGCGCCGACCCAGGTGAACATCCAGCTCGTCGCCGAGCAGACCCAGGGTGAAAAGGAACTGGCTGCCTTCACCGGCGTGCAGAAGCAGATCGGCGGCATGAAGATCAGCAGCGGCACCAAGCTCGAAGACAAGGTCTCGCGCGGCTGGCAGGTGTTCCGTGAAGCGGGCGAAGTGAAGTTCATCCGCGAAGAAGTCGACTACGGCGACAAGGGTTTCAACAGCACCGACTACGCCTACAAGGACGGCAAGCCGTGGGTGGTCGTGCAGCAGAAGAAGTCCAGCAAGGATTCCAAGCCGAGCTCGACCGAGCGCGCTGCCTGGGCGCAGGACGGCTCGCTGGTGCTCAAGACCAACGACCAGGGCGGCAAGACCTCGGCCCTGTCCGATGACGAGGCGGCCAACCTGCAGAAGCAGGCGCAGTCGATCCTGAACCTGGCGACGAACGGCAAGGGCAAGTAAGTCCTCGAAGGTTTTGATGTAAAGAAAAGCCGTCCGCGCAAGCGGGCGGCTTTTTTGTTGGGCGGCGTTTGGACGTCTATACGCCCGAAGGTGACATCGCCATTCTTGTGGTGAATGTCCTATCCCTCACCGTCATTCCCGCCTTCGCGGGAATGACGGTGAGGCCTGGTGATTTGTATCGTGCGCGAGGCAACAAAAAAGCCGCCCGCTTGCGCGGACGGCTTCTCTGTGTGCTGAGCGTAAAACTTAGAAGGCGTACTTCATGCCCAGGTTCACGCTGTTGTACTTCTGGCTGTTGTCGCCGAAGCGGCCGCTGTAGCCGACCCAGCCGCTCAGCGCCTTGCTGAACTGCGCGCTGAGGCCGATGTCACCGGTGCCCCAGTTCTTGTCCGGCGTGAAGCCCACCAGTTCGAAGGAGCCCGGCATGCCGTTGAGGCCGGCCGTGACGGCGCGCGGATCGGCCTTGCTGTCGTAGTTCCAGGCCAGTTCGGCGTACGGCGACAGCATGGTGTTGCCGGCCTGCCAGTGACCTTCCAGGCGCCAGCCCAGCGTGGACACCTGCGAATCGCGCTGCTGGCTGCCGAACCACATGGCGGAGGAGTCGCTGCCGCTCTCGTTGTAGCTATTGACCTTCACGGTCTGCCACTCGAAGTTCGCGAACGGACCGGTGCGCAGCGTGCCCAGATCGAACCAGTAGCCGCCGTTGATGCCGCCGCCCACATGGTTGCCGTCCGCCTTCGCCGTTTCGCTGCGAAGCATGGTGCCGAGCTGGATCTTGCGCTCGATGTCCGAGAAGTTGTCCTGGCCGAAGTCGACGTAGCCGCCGACGTAGGCGCCGCCCTGGTACCACGTCAGGTAGCCGAGGCCGGAGACGTCCTGCAGCTTGTAGCCACCACCGCCGGCGTAGTCGGCGTTGTGCTGGCCGATGTTCATGGCCAGGCCGCCCGACAGGTTGTCGGTGAAGCGCACATCGGCACCGATGGTCAGGTTGACGTTGTCGCTGGAGGTGCGCGGCGAGCCGGCGCTGCTATCGAAACGCTGGTCGCCGTAATCGATGTTGGCGAACACGCGCGTGTCGCTGCCCTGGCCGTCGGCCAGCATCTGGTTGCGGATGGCGCGATTCTGGGCCTGGATCGAGGCCAGCGGTGCTTCCGCCAGCAGCGAGGCATAGCCCGGTGCGCTGAGGATGGACACCACATACTGGCCCAGCATCACGTCGGCCGCGGTGGTCGGATGCACGCCGTCGGCGAACAGATAGGTCTTGTTGGCGCCGGCCGCATAGGTGTACGGCAGGCCCGAGCCGGCCGGGCCGCAGGCCACCGAGCTGGAGCCCACGCCGCAGGCTTCGTTGGTGACGTTGGTGAAGCCGTAGGCGCCCGGGTTGGCGATCACTTCATTGAGCAGGCTGAAGGTGTCGACCGGGATGATGCCCTTGCCCAGCTGGGCGAGGCCGGCGCTGAGCGTGCCGTTGAAGATCAGGCTGAGGCCGGTCAGCGACGAGGCGGCGCTGGCGCCCTGCTCGAGCGCGGACGGGGTCAGGCCGACGTTGGGCAGGTTGAACACCAGGATGTTCTTGGCGCCGGCGGCCTGCATCTGGCCGATCAGCTTCACTTCCTGCTGCGCGGCCGCGGCGACCGAGGCCTGCGCCTGCGCGGCCGTCTGGAAGCCCGACACGCCGGCGGCGGCCAGCACCTGCTGAGTCACCGCGGCCGTCACCGCCTGGGTGATCTGCGGGGTCAGCGCGGCGATCTGCGCCGGCGGTACGCCGGCCGCCTGCAGCTGGGCAATCTGCAACTGCACGTTCTGCTGGATCAGCTGCTGCGCGGTGGCACCAGCACCGGCGGCGGTCGCGGCGTAGAAGATGTCGTTCGCACCGCCCCACATGGAGTACAGCGCCTTGCTGTCGAACTTGCCGGCCGCGAGATAGGCATTCACCTGGGTGGTGATGGTCGGCACGGCTGCAGGTGTGCCGGGCGAATTGGTGAGCACGCCGGCACCGCCCCAGGCGTAGTCGCTGCCGCCGGCCAGCGAGGCCGTCAGGCTATAGCCGTAGTGGCTGGCCACGTTCTGCACCGTCACCGCACCGGGGTTGGTGGTGAATTCCAGCGGCGGTTGGATGGCGGGGTTGGTGGCCAGCGAGATGTTACCGGCGTCGCTCAGGCTGTCGCCGAACACGACGACGCTGTCGAACTGTGACTTGGCGGCAAAGGCCGGGGAGCTGATCAGCAACGCGGCGGCGATGGCGCCAGCGATAATGCGAGTACGGGGCATGTCGGTAACACTCCTTTGAACCGGGGCGGTTTTGTTATCACCGCGTTACGGTAATGCATGCCCATACGTCAGCGCATGCTGCGCTGCACCGCGAAAAAGCTGACGTGACACGCAGTTCCCCGCCTCTCGCACGGCCATCGCCCAGTGCGGCTGGCCGATGGTTCGAGAGGCGGGTTACCAGGTTTGGCGCTTAGCGCTTCTGTGCCTTGGAGAAGGCATCCGCGAAGGCGCTGTTGGACGGCGCCGGCGCAGGTTTCGGCGCGCCGCCACCCGGACGCGGACCGCGGTTGTCGCGCTGGCCGCCACGCGGGGCATCGTTGCTGCCAGTCGGACGCCCGCCACGGGTCTGCTGGCCCGGCTCGTCGTCCAGGCGCATGGACAGGCCGATGCGCTGACGCGGCAGGTCGACCTCCATCACCTTCACCTTGACGATGTCACCCGCCTTCACTGCGTCGCGCGGATCCTTCACGAAGGTGTGCGAGAGCGCGGAGACGTGCACGAGGCCGTCCTGGTGCACGCCGATGTCCACGAACGCGCCGAAGGCCGCCACGTTCGTCACACGGCCTTCCAGCACCATGCCGGGACGCAGGTCCTTCAGGTCTTCCACGCCTTCGGCAAAACTCGGCGCCACGAATTCCGGGCGCGGATCGCGGCCGGGCTTCTCCAGCTCCTTGAGGATGTCGCGCACGGTCGGCACGCCGAACGTCTCGTCGGTGAACTGCTCCGCCTTGAGGCCGCGCAGGAAGCTGGTGTCGCCCATGATGGAGCGCACCTCGCGACCGCACTGCGCAATGATGCGCTCAACCACCGGATACGCCTCCGGATGCACCGCGCTCGTATCGAGCGGGTTGTCGCCGTTGGGCACGCGCAGGAATCCTGCGCATTGCTCGAACGCCTTGTCACCCAGGCGCGGCACTTTCAGCAGTGCCTTGCGGTTGGCGAACGGGCCGTTGGCGTCGCGATGCTTCACCACGTTCTCGGCCACGCTGGGCGAGAGGCCGGCCACGCGCGAAAGCAACGCGGCCGACGCGGTGTTCACGTCCACGCCCACGGCGTTCACGCAGTCTTCGACTTTCGCGTCCAGCGCGCGCGCCAGCTTCACCTGGTTCACGTCGTGCTGGTATTGGCCCACGCCGATGGCCTTGGGTTCGATCTTCACCAGTTCGGCGAGCGGATCCTGCAGGCGGCGAGCAATGGACACCGCGCCACGCAGGCTCACGTCGAGATCCGGGAATTCCTTGGCGGCCGTTTCCGACGCCGAGTACACCGACGCGCCCGCTTCGCTCACCACGATCTTCGAGAGCTTGTGGTCCGGGTGCGTCTTGGCCAGACCCTTGATCAATTCGCCAGCCAGCTTGTCCGTTTCGCGCGACGCCGTGCCGTTGCCGATCGCGATCAAATCCACGCCGTGCTTCTGGCACAGCCGCGCCAATGCAGCCAGCGATTCGTTCCATTGGCGACGCGGTTCGTGCGGATAGACGGTGTCGGTGGCGAGCAGCTTGCCGGTGGCATCGACCACGGCCACCTTCACGCCGGTGCGGATGCCGGGGTCCAGGCCCATCACGCTCTTGGCACCGGCGGGCGCGGCGAGCATGAGGTCCTTGAGGTTGTCGCCGAACACACGGATGGCTTCGTCTTCAGCGCCTTCGCGCACGCGGCCGAACAGATCCAGCGTGAGATGCAGATGGAGCTTCACGCGCCAGGTGAGGCGTACGGTTTCACGCAACCATGCATCGGCGGCACGACCGCGATCGCGAATGTCGGCATGCGCGGCCACGCGGCCTTCGCCTTCCAGATGGCCTTGTTCCATGTCGAGCGCTGGCGCGAGCTCCAGCTCGATGACGCCCTCGTTGCGCGCACGCATCAGCGCAAGCAGGCGATGCGAGGGAATCTTGCCGATCGGTTCCACGTGGTCGAAGTAGTCGCGGAATTTCGCGCCTTCGTTTTCCTTGCCGGCAACCACTTTCGCGCGAATCTGGCCTTTTTCCCATAGCCAATCGCGCAGCTCGCCGAGCAGGCCGGCGTCTTCGGCGATGCTTTCCATGAGAATCGCGCGGGCACCATCAAGTGCGGCGCGCACGTCGGCCACGCCCTTCTCGGCGTCGACGAAGGCTTCGGCGAAGGTTTCGGGCGACTTCGTGGGGTCTTCGCGCAGGCCGATGGCCAGCGGCTCGAGACCCGCTTCGCGCGCAATCTGCGCCTTGGTGCGACGCTTGGGCTTGTACGGCAGGTACAAGTCTTCCAGGCGCGCCTTGGTGTCAGCGGAAAGGATGTCGTTCTTCAGCGCGTCGCTGAGCTTGCCCTGTTCCTCGACGCTGGCGAGGATCGCGCTGCGGCGTTCTTCCAGTTCTCGCAGGTAGCGCAGGCGTTCTTCCAGCAAGCGCAGCTGCGTGTCGTCCAGACCGCCGGTGGCTTCCTTTCGATAGCGAGCGATGAACGGCACGGTGGCGCCGCCGTCGAGCAATTCCACCGCGGCGTGCACCTGGTCCGGTTTGGCGGCGATGTCCTGGGCAATGCGTTGTTCAATGCTGAGCATGAGGCTGAGACGATTCCTTAGCGATCGACAAGACGACGGAACGCGAAGGGTCCGCCGGACCCTCGATCATAGCAAGTCGAGGCGCGCTTACCGGTTCGCCGCAGGCAACTGGTCGGGGCGTAGCGTCAGAAAGCCCGCGGCACGCAGCTCGGCGGGGGCGTCGTCGTGATCGCCGGGGTACTTCGTCGCCACGCGACGATTGTGTGGCCGCTGGTGCGGATGAGCCGGCCGCACGTCTTCCTGCTCGCGCGCCACCGGCATCACGGCCAGCGCCGGCTGTGGCGTCATGCGCGGCTCGCGGCCGGCATCGGCGGGCGTATGCCACAGGCTTACGGCGGCAAGCACGGCCACGAGCACCGCGAGCGTGATGGCGGCGGCGAGCCAATGCCTTGAGGGCGGCGACGACGGAGGCGCCGGCATGGGCGCGCGCTCATGCTGTTCGGCAGCCAGCTCATCGTTGCTGGCGACATATGGCAGCGGCTCGATCATGGGCAACGACGCCGACGGCATGCGATGCACGTCAGCGATGAACCGATAGCCAAGGCTGTGCACGGTGGCGATATAGCGAGGCCGCGTTGCGCAATCGCCGAGCGCGTGACGCAACTGCGAGATCACGCGCGTGAGTACACCGGGCGTGACATGTCGATGACCCCACGCGGCATCGAGCAAGGTGTCCTTGCCGACCACTTCTCCGGCTTGCTGCAACAGGACTACCAGCACCGCATACGCCTTGGGCTCGACGGAAATCGGCTTTCCCGCCCGTTCGAGGCGGTGTGCGCGCGGCTCGACGACGATATCGTCGCACTGGTAAATCCAGCCGCAATCAGGATGTGACTGGGCCATGGTCTTGCCTGGTGCACGGCCCCCTGTACGACAAGCATGCGCTTCTTGCGTGAATACGCGCATCCGCCATTGGTCATAACGCGCTGGTACGCGAGCGAGACATCGCGATGGATGAATCGACATCCATTTGTCTTTTGACGTCCGAGCTGTGGACGATGTGGTCTAACGGCTGATCAGATGCAATGCGTGCGTGAACGTGGCGTCCCCATCGCGTCAGTGCCGCCGTGTTTTCACGGCGGCACGTCTCATGATGAGAAAGCCCCTACGACCAATGTTTGGCGTATCAGGCGTTGAATGAGCTGTTGTCGTTGCTCTGATCGGCGCGACGCGCGTTCGTCGCGACATCCTTGGCACGGCCATTGAGCACCAGCGTTTGCGCGAGCAGGTCGTGAAGGCCTTGCTTGCGCTGCGTCCACGCCACCATCAGGAAACCGATGCACAGGATGAAGGCGCTCACGATCTTGCCGAAATAGCGGCCGGTGGCGCGCATGAAGCTGATGCGCTTGCCATCCATGTCGGTGACGCGAATGCCCAGTGCGAGCTTGCCCACGGTGCCTTGCCACGCCGAACTCTCGCACAGGCCGAAATACAGCCACGCAAGGATGGTCTGTGCAATAAGTGCAGGCCACAGCGCGTGCATGTAGCTGTCCAGCGCCTGCAGCGCGAGGTTCACGTCATCACCGGCGGCGGCCTTCGCCTGCATGTACGTCTCGGCGGCCTTGGTCGCGCCGAGCAAGCCGCTCAGGATGGTGTTGGGGATGTACAGCACCAGCGCATCGAGAATGTAGGCAGCGAAGCGCTTCCAGAAGCCGGCGTAATCATCCAGCGCCGCCACGGCATCGCCACGCGCTGCCATGGGAGCCGCGGTATAAGACGGCGGCACCGGCGGTGCGGGCGAAAAGGCGGGTGGCTCGGCGCGCGTTTCGTCCGGGAAGAGCGAGGACAGCGGCGCCCAATCGGTCATGCCTTCGTACCAGCCCAGATCGTTCGGGCTGAGCTGGCCGCTCTGCAGCCACTGGCGCACCTCTGCTTCCTTGTAGGGGCCATGCCGCTCGCCGTCCCGCCCGATCCAAACTTCCATGGTGTGCTCCGAGATCAACCGTCAGGCCCGCATGATGCCATGCGGGCGCGATGTCTTGGGGGCGGACGACAGGTAGGATCAGGCCGCGTCGCGACGCTTCAGATGCACCAGCAGCAACGAAATGGCCGCGGGCGTGACGCCACTGATGCGCGCGGCCTGGCCCACGGTTTCGGGCAATGCGCGCTTGAGCTTCAGCAACACTTCGGCCGATAGGCCGCGCACCTTGTCGTAGTCGAAGCCGCTGGGAATGGTGGTCTGCTCGTGGCGACGCTGGCGCTCGATCTCTTCGCGCTGCCGTTCGAGATAGCCGGCGTACTTGGTCTGCACTTCCACTTGCTCGGCCACGCTGGCGTTGTCCACGGCAGGGCCGATGCCATCGACCGTGGTCAGCGTGGCGTAATCGAGTTCGGGACGACGCAGCAGATCAAGCACGTTCGTCTCACGGCTCAGCGTGATGCCGAGCTTCTGCATCACGCTGGCGCCCAGTGCATTGGCCGGTGCAGCCCATATCGCGCCGAGGCGCTGCGTCTCGCGTTCCACCGCGTCGCGCTTCGCACGCAAGGCGTCGTAGCGCGCTTGCGGCACCACGCCGAGGCGATGGCCGGTTTCGGTGAGACGCAGATCCGCGTTGTCCTCGCGCAGGTGCAGGCGATATTCCGCGCGCGAGGTGAACATGCGATACGGCTCGATGGTGCCGTTGCTGGTGAGATCGTCGATCAGCACGCCGACATAGGCTTCGTCGCGACGCGGATACCACGGCGCTTCGCCCTTCACCGCCAGGGCAGCATTGAGGCCAGCGATCAGGCCTTGCGCGCCGGCCTCTTCGTAGCCGGTGGTGCCGTTGATCTGGCCCGCGAAATACAGGCCCGGGATGCCCTTGGTCTCCAGCCACGGATGCAGCCCGCGCGGATCGAAGTAGTCGTACTCGATGGCGTAACCGGGACGCGTGATGTGCGCCTTCTCGAAACCCTTGATCGAATGCACGAGTGCCAGCTGCACGTCGTACGGCAGCGAGGTGGAAATCCCGTTCGGATACACCTCGAACGTGTCCAGGCCTTCCGGCTCGATGAAGATCTGATGCGAGGATTTCTCGGCGAATCGCACCACCTTGTCCTCGATGGACGGGCAGTAGCGCGGGCCCACGCCTTCGATCTGGCCGCTGTAGAGCGGCGAGCGATCCAGCGAGCCGCGAATGAGTTCGTGCGTGTGCTCGCTGGTGTGCGTGATCCAGCAACTGACCTGGCGCGGATGCTCGTCGCGCGAGCCCAGGTACGAGAACACCGGCGCCGGATCATCGCCGGGCTGCTCTTCCAGTCCGGTGAAGTCGATGCTGCGCAAGTCGATGCGCGGCGGCGTGCCCGTCTTCAGGCGCTCGGCCGCCACCGGCAGTTCGCGCAGCTTTTGCGCCAGGGTGCTGGCGGGCGGGTCGCCGGCGCGGCCGCCGGCATACTGCGCGGGACCGATATGGATCTTGCCCGCGAGGAACGTACCCGCCGTCAGCACCACGGTGCGGGCGTGGAACGACAGACCCATCTGCGTCACCACGCCGGTGACGCGGCCGCCTTCCAGGATCAGGTCGTCCACCGCCTGCTGGAACAGTTCCAGATTCGGCTGGGTCTCCACCATCCGCCGGATCGCGGCCTTGTAGAGCGAGCGGTCGGCCTGGCAGCGCGTGGCGCGCACGGCCGGTCCCTTGGACGCATTGAGCGTGCGCCACTGGATGCCGGCGAGGTCGGCCGCATGCGCCATGGCACCGCCGAGTGCATCGATTTCCTTGACCAGGTGACCTTTGCCGATGCCGCCGATGGCCGGGTTGCAGCTCATCTGGCCGATCGTTTCGATGTTGTGGCTCAGCAGCAGCGTGCGCGCGCCGGTGCGCGCCGCGGCGAGCGCAGCTTCGGTACCGGCATGGCCGCCACCGACCACGATGACGTCGTAGGAAACAGGGTGAAACATAGGAAACTGCCCCGGAAGCGCAGATTTGGACCAAGTTGGACGCTTATGGTAACCCCGCAGAGGCATTCCAGCTGTTGGCATGCTTCCTGCTTCTACTTCCTCGCACTTTCCACGGGCAGAAGCTGCGCGGTCAACGCGCGCCGAGGTCGAACGACAGGGGTTCGATCGCGTGCCGGGGAGAGGAAGCAAGAAGGCGCCCCTCGGGGCGCCTTCGCCTTTTTCTGAGCCTTGAAGAGCCTTCAAGCGCTCTGGATAAGATCTGGCGCCCGGCGGTCTCAGGAACAGGGGGAATCCAGGATGACCGTGTTGCCGGGCGCCAGAAACCGAAAATATGTTCTGGCAGCAGTACTGCACTGCGCGTCTGGGTTGGATATTTACCCCTGACGCGTGAACGTGAAGTGACTAAAACGCCCGTTTGTGCCGAGTCTCGGCACCTCGTGACGCACAGCGTCATTCCGTGATCCATCGCCAAAATGAATGTGATGGACATCACGTTGCTGGCACGCCCGTTGCTTCGTCTCCCGTGCCGGAAAAGGCGATTGGTTTGGGGGACTCAGGTCATGGAATTCAGTTTCGATTTCCAACCGGTTTATCAGCACCACGATCTGTTGATCGAACTTGGCCGTGTCGAGATGGCCATGGACTATCTGGAAGAACGCAGCGAGAACGAACGCCAGGCCCTGCGCCCGCGCCTGCTCTCGCGAATGAGCCGACTGCGCGACGAACTGGCGCGTCTGGCCATCTAATCGCCCCGTCACGGGCGATCGGCAGCAACGGGCGAAGGGGGTTCATCGCCCGCGAGCCGGCAAGACCTGCTTCACCAGGTTTCATCCTCTCGAATAAGCGACATTACGCCCGGGTGCCCCGTCCAAGGACGGGACGCACTCGGGTGTCTTTCTTTGCGCGCCTGCCTCAGCCGTGCTGCATGCTGCGCACGATCTCGCCGAGATTGCGCGAGAGTTGCGTCTGCGCCGCGAGCGCATCGATGGCGGCGCGCGCCGCGGCGTGCCGCGTGGGTTCCAGCCGCTGCCAGCCATTGAACGCCGTGGCCAGTCGCGCGGCCACCTGCGGATTGAGCGCGTCGAGTTGCTGCAGCCGCGTGGCGAGCAGTTGATAGCCGGTGCCATCAGGGCGATGGAAACCATCGGGATTGCCGCGCGCCCACGCACCGAACAGCGCATTGACGCGGTTGGGATTCTTCAGCGTGAAGGCCGCATCCTGCTCCAGCGATTGCACGCGTTCGATCACCGCGTCGGCCGGCAGCTGCGTCTGCACCGAGAACCACTTGTCCATCGCCAGCGGGTTGTCGGCGTAGCGCTCGCGGAAATGCAGCAAGGCCGCATGCGCCTGTGCCGCGTTGCCGCGAACCAATACCGCAAGCGCCGCGAGGCGGTCGGTCATGCTCGGTGCGTTGTCGTATTGCAGCGTGGCGAGTGTGTGCGCGTGCCAGGGATCGATCGAGGCCATCAGATCCAGCACGCGACGCTTCAGGCGGCGATGCGCCTGGCTCAGCGCGTCCAGTTGCGCGCTGGTGTGCTCGGCCAGCGCGTCGTAGCGCTGCTGCAGGGTTTCGCGACCGATGCGCAGGGCCAGATGCTCCTGCAATTTCAGGCGCAGTGCATGCACGTGCGAGGGATCGACCACGCGCTCGCGTTCGGCCAGTTCGATCTCGCTCGGCGGGGTGAGCAGGTCGGCAAGCAGCGCATCGTCGATAGCGGTTGCGCCGAAAAGCGCAGCCAGCGCATCGCACCACGCATCGAGTGCCTGCGTGGCGTTGCCGTCGCGCAGATTGTCGAAAGCGCGCGCGGCCAACTGTTGACCCGCTTCCCAGCGATTGAAGCCGTCCACGTCGTGACGCAGCAGCAAGGCCAGCTCCTCGGGCGAGTAGTCGCATTCGAGGATCACCGGCGCGGAAAAGCCACGCAGCAGCGAAGGCACCGGCGCGGACGCCACCTGCTGGAACACGAACGACTGCTCGGCGCGATCGAGCACGATCACGCGCTCGGTGCCGCCCGAGGTTTCGGCGCCATCACCCGCCACGTGCAAGGGCATCATGCGGCCTTTGCGATCGAACAGCGCCAGCTTCACCGGAATCGGCAGCGGTTGCTTGGTCGGCTGGTGGGGCGTGGGCGGCGTGTGCTGCGAGAGCGTGAGCGTAAAGCTACGATGCGCGGCGTCGTAGTGGCCGCGTGCAGTCAGGCGTGGCGTGCCGGCCTGCGCGTACCACGCGAGATACGGCATCAGGTCGATATGGTTCGCCTCTCCGAGCGCGCCAAGGAAATCCTCCAGCGTGGCCGCGCGACCGTCGTTGCGCGAGAAGTACAGGTCCATGCCGCGGCGGAAACCCTCGCGCCCGAGATGGCCTGCCACCATGCGCACCAGTTCCGAGCCTTTCTCGTAGACGGTGGCAGTGTAGAAGTTGTTGATCTCGCTGTACTGCGCCGGACGCACCGGATGCGCGAGCGGGCCGGCGTCTTCCGGAAACTGCGCGCGACGCAGCAAGGCGACGTCTTCGATGCGCTTGAGCGGCGCGGAATTCATGTCCGCCGAGAACTGCTGCTCGCGGAACACGGTGAGGCCTTCCTTGAGCGACAACTGAAACCAGTCGCGGCAGGTCACGCGGTTGCCGCTCCAGTTGTGGAAATACTCGTGCGCTACCACGGCTTCGACGGCGCGGTATTCGTCGTCGGTGCTGGAATCGGGATCGGCCAGCAGGTATTTCGCGTTGAAGATGTTGAGGCCCTTGTTCTCCATCGCGCCCATGTTGAAGTCGTGCGTGGCGACCACGTGGAACACGTCGAGGTCGTACTCGCGGCCGTAGGTGTCCTCGTCCCAGCGCATGGAGCGCACCAGCGCATCCATCGCATAACCGCACTGCCCGATGGCATCGGGCTCGGCCCAGATCAGCAGCTGCACCTTGCGACCGCTGTGGGTGGTGTAGTCGTGCGTGATCTTCTGCAGGCGTCCCGCCACCAGCGCAAAGAGATAACTGGGCTTGGGGTGCGGATCGACGAAGCGCGCCCAGTGACGGCCGCCTTCCAGTTCGCCGCTGCCGTCGGGATTGCCGCCGGCCAGCAGCACGGGAAAGCGTTCGCGATCGGCGCGCAGCGTCACCGTGTAGCTCGCCAGCACGTCCGGGCGATCGGGGAAGAAGGTGATGTGGCGGAAACCTTCGGCCTCGCACTGCGTCAACAGGAAACCCGCCTCGCGCGAGCCGGACAGATACAAGCCTTCCAGCGCGGTATTGGCGGCCGGCTGCACGCGCACCCGCGTCTCCAACACGCTGCCGTCACGCGCGCCATCCACTTCCAGTACGTTGTCCGCGTAACGCCAGGCGTCGTCAGACAGCGCGTGGCCGTCGAGCGAAATCGACAGCAGTTCCAGGCCTTCGCCATCCAATCGCAGTGATTCTTCCTGCGTCGGATCGCGCTGCAGGTGCAGGCGCGAGGTGACCTCCGTGGCGTCGATGCCCAGGTCGAAGGCCAGCTCGATCTTCCCCACGCGCCAAGCCGGTGCGCGATAGTCGCTGAGCCGGATCAGGGAGGAAGCGGTGTCGTTGCGGTTGCTCATGGGGCCGGAACTGCAGAAGCGAGGGATGAGTCAGGCTAACATGCGGGCCTTTCCCGGCAGGACAAGGCAATGGCGGAGTTTCTTGCGGAACGCGGGCAGGTGGGCGAGCACGGCATCGTGGTGCTGACCGACACGGCGAGAGGCCGGCGCGTGCGCATCGCGCGACGCGGCGCCACGTTGCTGAGCTTCGAGGTGCCTTCGCGGCGAGGTGTGCGGGACATTGCCGACGGCTACCGCGACGCGGGCGAGCTCGATACCCGCCCCAGTTCCCGCTTCGCCATCATGGTGCCGTTCGCCAACCGCATTGACGACGCAAGCTACGTGTTCGATGGCGAGCCGCATGACCTTCAGCCGGGCATCGAGGGCGCGTCGCGCGCGGCCCGCCACGGCTTCGTGCGTGGCGTGGATTTCGACATTGCCGACCTCGCCGCCGACGCGCAAAACGCGCGCACCACGTTCGCCACGCGGGCGATTCGCCCCGGGGTTCACCCCGGCTATCCCTTCGCCATCGACCTGACGGTGAGCTTCACGCTCGATGCGAGCGGACTCACATTGGAGGCGGCGATGCGCAACGTGGGCGAGCGCGCTGCGCCCTGCTTCTTCGGATGGCATCCGTATTTCCGCCTTTCCGAATCGCCCATCGACGGTTGGGAATTGCAGATTCCCGCGGACAGTATCGTGCGCACCGATGAGGCATTCATTCCCATCGCCGGCGACGGCGCGCGCGCGCCGCTGGCGCAGACGCCGGAACTGGATTTTCGCCAGCCGCAGGCGATTGGGCCGCGCGAACTCAACCACGCATTCGCCGATCTGCGCTGCGATACCGATGGCCGTGCACGCACGCGCCTGCGCGACCCGGAAAGCGGCCTGGGCATCGCCGTGTGGCAGCCTTCCGGCGTGATGCTTGCCTTCACGGCCGACACGGTGACCCGCGACATCCGCCGTTCGGTGGCGCTGGAACCGATGGAGAGCTGGGCCGATGCGTTCAATCGCCCCGATTGCGCGGATGCCATCCGTCTTGAACCCGGCGCCGAGCGCCGTTTTGCTTGTGGCGTGGAGATCGAAAGTCCATGAGTACGTCGTTGAATCGTGCCGCGCTGCCCACGTTTGCCCAAGTGCAGGAAGCCGCCGCGCGCATCGCGCCGTATGCGGTGGTGACGCCGGTGCTGCGTAGCGCCGTATTGAATGCGCTGACCGGCGCCGAGCTCTACTTCAAGTGCGAGAACCTGCAACGCGGCGGTGCCTTCAAATTCCGCGGCGCCTGCAACGCGGTGTGGTCGATGGACGATGAGCAGGCCGCGCGCGGCGTGGTGACGCATTCCTCCGGCAACCACGGCAACGCGCTGGCCATGGCTGCTGCCACGCGTGGCATTCCCGCCCACGTGGTCGTGCCCGATGGCGCGGTGCGCACCAAGCTGCAGGCGATCGAGCGCGCCGGCGCCATCCTGCATCGTTGCGAAGCCACGCAAGCTGCGCGCGAAGCCAAGGCCGAGGAAGTGCAGCGCACCACGGGCGCGGAACTGGTGCATCCGTTCTCCGATACGCGCGTGATGGCCGGGCAAGGTACGGCGGTGCTGGAACTGCTGGAACAAAGTGGCGGCGTGGACATCGTCGTGACCCCCATCGGCGGCGGCGGGCTCATCGCCGGTACCTCCATCGCGGCGCATGGCGTGGCGCCGCAGTTGCGCATCCATGGCGCCGAGCCGATGGGCGCCGACGATGCCGCGCGTTCGCTGGCGGCGGGTGCGCGCGTGGGGCCGTTCGTGCCGGACACGATCTGCGACGGCCTGCGCACGCTCATCGGTGAAACGAATTTCGACGCGCTGCAGATGCATCGCGTGGAAGTGACGACAGTGAGCGACGCGGAAGTGGTCGCTGCGATGAAGTTGCTGTGGAACGAATTGAAGGTGGTGGTGGAGACGTCGAGTGCGACGGTGTTGGCGGCGGTGTTGAAGCGGCCGGAGGTGTTCCGCGGGAAGAGGGTGGGGTTGATTCTCAGTGGGGGGAATGTGGATATCGAGGCGTTGCCTTGGTGATGCTTTAAGCTCGGTATTTCGATGTGTCGGTTTTCGCCCGTCATTCCTGCGAAAGCAGGAATCCAGTGACTTTGCTCTTGGTTGTGGCGGCAACGTTGCTGTCGCTCTTATGAAGCGCTCCCCCGACCTGGCCGCCTGCGCAGCGGGCGTTTCGATCGGCTGCCGCCGCTCGAGTCACTTTTCTTTTACTGGCCCAAAAGATCCCACGGGGACTAGCTTCGCTTCGAAAGTAACCCAAAGAAAATGGCCTTCAGAGCGATGGGCTCGTAGCGTTCTGTTAGATACGAGCCTTGCAGCGCTCGAAGCCCCACCGTCACGATCTCTCTAATCGACGGTACGGCTACACCGCAACGCGCCTAGGCGGAGAGGACTTAAAGCGGAGGCGGCGGGTTCATTCTCGCCGCGCCTTGGCTCTCAAACCTTCTTGATGAAACAGGTCTTGAGCACCAGTGTCGAGCGTCCGTCGCGGCATTCGACTTCTTCCGGGTTGTCTTCGTCCACGCGGATCGACTTGAACACGGTGCCGCGCTTGAGCGTCTGCGAGGAGCCTTTCACCTTGAGGTCCTTGATGACTTGTACCGAGTCGCCGTCGGCGAGTACGGCGCCGTTGCTGTCCTTGACGTTCATGGGTGGTCTCCTGGTCGATGCAGACCGCGCATATTAACCGCGCGCGGCGCGCAGGTTGCGTAGGCTGATGCCGCTCACGGCGACCAACCCGAGCAGGATGAAGACGATGCCCACGATTTCCATGTGGCTGGGTTGTTCGTGCAGGATCGCCCACGCCAGCAGCACGCTCACGATGGGCACGCCCAGGCTGGCGACGCTGGCGATGGCGGTTGGCAGGCGTTGCAGCACGATCAGCCACAAACCCCATGCAATGCTCGAGGCCATGATCACGCTGTAGGCCAGGCCGGCGATGAAATCCCACGTCCACTCGATCGTTCGCTGCGGCACGCACAGCGCGACGACGATCAGGGCGAGCGCGCCGAACAGCATCTGCCACGCGGTGAGGTTGAGCGGCGTGGGCTTGTGGCGAATGAAGACGCGCTTGCTCAATACCGTGCCCATGGCCCAGGCCAGGCCCGCACACACGGCGAGCACCGTGCTTTCCGGGCTGCCCAGACCGTGCCAGGGTTCGATGATGCAGGTGAGGCCGATAGCCGCCAGTCCCAGGCCCAGCCAGTGACGACGGGTCAGCCGGTCGTCGAGGATCACCCACGCCAGCACCACCGACCAGAACGGCATCGTGTACGCCAGCAGGGCCACGCGTCCGGCGCCACCGGATTTCAGCGCGAGCTGACCCAGTCCCTGGAAGGCCGTGGTCTGGCATAGGCCGATGGCGATGGTAGGCAGCAGCGGCGGCGGCCGCAGCGACTGTCGGCTCACCGCCAGCGCGCCAAACAGCACGAGCGCACCCAGCGAATAGCGTATGGCCGAGAAGTCGAACGGGCCCGCGTGTTGCAGCACCTGCTTCATCACGATCCAGCTGTACGCCCAGATCAGGATGGTGGCGAGCAGGGCGAACAGCGCGCTGCGTGAAGATGTGGTTGACGTCATGGTGTTCGGCACGTGGCGAGCGCGCGGCGTGATGCCCTTGTCCGGCGCGCAGGGGTGGGATAGCGTCGTGTTCTCTCGCGAGCTTACAGGGATCGATATGAAAGCACTGCGGACAAGGAACCTGGTCGTCGCTTGCTTCGGCATCGTGGCTTTTCTCGGGCTGATGCTGTGCTTTCCCGTCCTCCTGCAACGTGTGCAGATTGGTGAAGCATCCGTGCTCCACGCGGCCCCTGTCGTCGTCGGTGCGTTGCTGCTGTTGACGGCAAGTATCTGTCTTCTGATGCGCTGGGCAGCGTATGGATGGTTGTTCGCCATTGCGGCCATCGAACTGTTGCTCGGTCTATTCTGGCTGCCGTGGTTGCGGCTTTCTCCCTGGCCATGGCTCGCGGTGCTCGCCGCGTCGGCTGGCGCCATCATCGGTTTTCGCAAAGGACGCGGTGACGAAGCCGCGGATTGAACATGGCCACAAAAACCAAGCAGCGTTGCCCCTGGGGCAACAGCGAAGACATGCAGGCGTACCACGACACCGAGTGGGGCACGCCGCTGCACGATGACCAGGCGCTGTTCGAATTCCTGTGCCTGGAAGGTGCGCAGGCAGGCCTGTCGTGGCGCACCATCCTGCTCAAGCGCGAACACTACCGCCGCATCTTCCACGACTTCGACATCAAGCGCGTCGCGGCGATGAAGGAACGCGAGCTGGAGAAGGCGCTGCTCGATCCCGGCATCGTGCGTAACCGGCTCAAGGTGTACGCCGCGCGCGACAACGCCATCGCGGCACTGCAAGTCATCGAGGAATTCGGCAGTCTCGATCGCTACCTGTGGTCGTTCGTCGACGGCAAACCCATACGCAACAAGTGGACCGGGCAGGGCGACGTGCCCGCCAGCACGCCGCTGTCCGACCGCATGAGCAAGGATTTGAAGAAGCGCGGCTTCCGCTTCGTGGGCACCACCATCTGCTACGCCTTCATGCAGGCGACGGGCATGGTCAACGACCACGTGGTGAGTTGCTTCCGCTACAAGGCTTGAATCGTCGCCTCGTTCGCCGCAAGAAATTTCGAGAGACGCCTCGGCCGTTCGGATCATTGCGGCAATTTTGTGCGCCATGCGAGTATCCCGCCGCCTTCGTCGATCGACGAAGGCGACAGGCATGCGCTCGGGGGAGCAGCGTACTTCATGGCAGGACTGCCGAAGCGCGCGGATGCCGCTAGCCGATCAAGCCAATAAACAGGGGAAAACATGATCAGGAAGTTTGCGACGGCGATGTCGCTCATCGCCATGCTGGTGCTGTCCGGTTGTGCGAGCGTTCCGATGGCGAGCAAGAACGACGACGCCATGGCCAAGCAGTTCACGCCATCGACCGACAAGGCGGTGGTCTATGTCTACCGTGACGAGACGCTGGGCGCTGCCATCAAGATGCCGTTGCTGATCGACGGCCAGTCGGTGGGCGATACGGCGGCGAAGACCTATCTGCGCAAGGAGCTTGCGCCGGGATCGCACACGATCGTCTCCAAGGCCGAAGCCGATTCGACGCTGACGCTGGATGTGCAGGCCGGCAAGACCTATTTCGTGTGGCAGGAAATCAAGATGGGCATGTTCGCCGCCCGTTCCGCGCTGCACCAGGTGGACGAAACGAAGGGACGCGCTGCGGTCGAGAAGTGCACGCTGATCCTTTGATGCAGGGAAGCCGTCGTGCGTGTCGTTGACACGCACGACGTTCAGCGCCGGCGCGAACCGCGCAAGCTGTCGATGGAGAAGCTCGCCATTTCGCCGCCGCCCGCCATGCGGCGCGATTGTCCCGGTGGCGGCCCCCACGCATGCGCGGTGACCACTTCCCAGGTGGCGGGAATGCGGCCATCCACGCGCATGGTTTCGTAGGCGGCCAGCATGCGCTGGTAGTGGCGCTTGCCGAGCAGGTGGCGCTCGCGTTCGCGATCGGCATTGGTCGCGCCCAGGCCCTGCAGTTCCTTGAGCAGCAGGCGCGGCTCGCTGTAGGTCAGCGTGTAGCGGTCCACGTCGAGCACGGGATCGCGCAGGCCCGCGCTGATCATCGCATCACCGAGATCGTGCATGTCGAGGAAGCGGCTCACGTGCGGTTGCTGGTCCGCTTCAGCCCAGGCGGCGCGCAATTCCTTCAGCGTATCGGGACCGAAAGTGGAGAACGTCAGCAAGCCACCGGGCTTGAGCACGCGCACGCATTCGCCGAACAGCGCCGGCAGGTCGTCAATCCACTGGAAGCACAGGTTGGAGTGCAGCACGTCCACGCTGTGATCAGGCAGCGGCAGTGCGGTGGCTTCGGCGCAGACGCGCTGGAACGGCTTCAGCCAGCTGCTGTGTTTCTTCGCGGCGCGCAGCATCGGAAGCGCCAGATCCATCGCGATCAGCTGCGCCTTCGGATAACGCTTGCGCAGCAGCGCCGTGCCACGGCCGGTGCCAGCGCCAACGTCGATCACGCGCTCGGGTGTTTCCAGATAGAAGCCGAGGCGATCGAGCAGCAGCGTCTGCACTTCGCGCTGCAAGGCGTCGTGCTGTTCATAGGTGTGGGCGGCGCGGCCGAAATTGCGGCGCACCTGTTGGCGGTCGAAATGCGAGTCGGTCATCGGAAGCTGTCCAGTAGCGGCGCCAGTGCGTTGGCGACGTCGCCCGCATAGCCAAAGAAAGGGGCGTGGCCCGCGTGGGCAATTTCCACGTAGCTGCCGTGCGCCTGCTCGGCCGACCACGCCATGGCGGGCGGCGGCACGATGCGGTCGCGGTGGCCGACAATCCACGCACTGGGCACGGAAAGGCTCGCGAGATCGGCGCGGCGATCCGTGGTTTCCAGAATGCGGATGCCTTCCTGCAGTACGCGTAGGTTGGGTTCGCCGCGCTGGAAAATAAGGCTGCGCAGGTGGCGCACTTCAGCCATCGGATCGCGGCTGCCCATCGCTTCCAGCGCAATGAAGCGTTCCAGCGTGCCGTGGTAATCGGTTTCCAGATCAGTGGCGAGCTGGCGCACCAGTTTCGGATCGCTGCCATGCGGCCAGTCGTCGCCGCGCGAAAACTTCGGCGTGCCATCGATGACGCCGAGTGCGCGCGCGTGTTGCGGATGTTCCAGCGCGGCGGTCATTGCAATCAATCCGCCCAGCGACCAACCGACCCACACGGCCGGCGGCGTCATGTGCGCAATGGCTTCGGCGCAGGCGGAAGGTTCCAGCGGTAGCGTGCTGTCGCGCGAGTAGCCGTGGCCGGGAAGATCGACCACGTGCAGCGTGCAGCGATCGGCCAGCGCCTCGCACAGCGGTTCCATCATGCCGCCGTGCATGGCCCAGCCGTGCAGGATCACCACGGGGATCTCGCCGTGACCGTGGGTTTCGATATGGAGGCTCACCGAGCCTGCTCCCCCGCGGGAAGAAGCGGTGCGGGAGCGAGATCCTTGTCCACCGCGCCGCGCTCGTCGAACACGAAGCACTCACCGCGCCAATGCGCGCCGTCGGTCTCCTCGAAGTACTTCAGGATGCCGCCTTCGAGCTGGAACACGTGGTCCATGCCGATGTCCTGCATGTGCAGCACCGCCTTTTCGCAGCGGATGCCGCCGGTGCAATAGGACACCACCGTCTTGTTCTCGTAGCGCGCGCGATCGGCGGCGAGCGCGGAGGGAAATTCGGTGAAGCTGGCGATGCGATAGTCCACCGCGTTGTCGAACAGGCCCACGTCGGTTTCGTAGTCGTTGCGCGTGTCCAGCAGCACCACGTCGCGGCCGTCGTCGTCATGGCCTTGCGCCAGCCAGCGTTGCAGCGTCGCTGGCGCCACCGACGGCGCACGCCCGCCTTCGGGGCGGATGGTGGGCATGCGCATGGTGATGATCTCTTTCTTCTGGCGCACGCGCATGCGGCCGAACGGCACGTCGTCGGAGATCGACTCCTTCGGCTCCAGGCCCGCGAAGCGCGGATCGCTGCGCAGCCAGTCCATGAACGCATCGATGGGCCCGCGCGGGCCGGCGAGGAACAGGTTGATGCCCTCGGGCGCCAGCAGGATGGTGCCTTTGAGCGCCAGCGCCTCGCAGCGCTCGCGAATGCGTTCGCGAAGCGCCGGCAAGTCGTGCAGGCTCACGAAGCGGTAGGCGGAAAGATTGATGATGGACATAAGCGGGGAGGGGTACGGCAAGGCCGCCATTATACGGGGCCGCCCGCGCGGAGCCCGGACAGCGCCTCCAGCAACCGATCCACGTCGCTTTCTTCATGGGCTGCCGACAGCGTGATGCGCAGGCGCGCCTTGCCTTGCGGCACGGTGGGCGGGCGAATGGCGGTGACCAGGAAGCCCTGCTGTTCCAGGGCCTGGGACGCCGCCAGCGCAGCCTGGGCATCGCCCAGCAGCAGCGGCTGGATGGCGGTGGGCGAGGGCATCAGCGGCAGGCCGAGCTGGGCGGCACCGGTGCGGAAGCGCGCGATCAACGCCTGCAGTTTCTCGCGCCGCCAGGCTTCCGATTGCGCCAGCCGCACGGCCGCCCGCGTGGCGGCGGCGAGCGCGGGCGGCATGGCCGTGGTGTAGATATAGGTACGTGCTGATTGCACCAGGCCGTCGATCAACGCGGCGGAACCGGCGACGAAGGCGCCGCTGCACCCCAGTGCCTTGCCCAGCGTGGCCATCAACACGGGCACGTCGTCCTGCAAAAGGCCGGCGGCGCTGACACTGCCTTCGCCTTGCGCGCCCAACACACCAAGGCCATGCGCATCGTCGACCATGAAGGTCGCGCTTTCGCGTCGGCACAGCGCGGCCAGTTCGCCGAGTGGTGCAATGTCGCCGTCCATGCTGAACACGCCATCGGTGGCGAGCAGCGCGGCGGCATCGGGACGCGCGCGCAACTGACGTGCGGCGCCTTCCACGTCGGCATGCGGATAGCGTTTCAATTCGCAGCCGGCGAGTTGCGCGCCGTCGAGCAGGCAGGCGTGATTGAGCTTGTCCTGCACGCAGACGTCGTCGCGATTCAACAAGGCCTGCATCACGCCGAGGTTGGCCATGTAGCCGGTGGAAAACAGCAGCGCGCGTTCGCGCCCGGTCCATTCGGCAAGCGCTTCTTCCAGGGCAGCGTGTGCGGCGCGATGGCCGCAGATGAGATGCGCCGAACCACTGCCGACGCCATCGTCATCGGCGGCGCGCTTGAGCGCGTCGACGAGCGACGGATGCTGCGCAAGGCCGAGATAGTCGTTGCTGCAGAACGAGAGCAGGCGACGGCCGCCACTGCGCACCCACGCACCATCGGCATGCTCGATGGTGCGCAATCGCCGCAACAAGCCGGCGCGTGCACGTTCCGCGCTGTTCGCGGCGAGTCGCTCGGTGAGTGAGGGGCGAGTCATGCGGCGTGCCATGGTTGCGTCGCCCGTCAATCCCGCGTTGGCAGGAATGACGGGCGATGCGTCACCGTCGATCAGGCCGCTGCGCTGCAACCGCAGCCGTGGCCGCAACTGCCTGCATCGGCTTCCAGGATGTCGGCATGCACGGTGTTGGCTTCTTCCACCACTTCCATCGGATGCAGGTTCAGCCGCTTGAACAGCGCGCGGTCGTGTTCCACATCCGGGTTGCCGGTGGTGAGCAGCTTCTCGCCGTAGAAGATGGAGTTGGCGCCGGCGAAGAAGCACAGCGCCTGCACGGCGTCGTCCATCTGCTGGCGGCCGGCGGAGAGGCGGACCATGGAGGCCGGCATCATGATGCGAGCCACCGCGATGGTGCGCACGAAGTCGAACGGATCGATGGCCTCGGTACCGCTGAGCGGCGTGCCTTCCACCTGCACCAGCTGGTTGATCGGCACAGACTCCGGATGTTCGGGCAGGTTGGCCAACGTCTGCAGCAGGCCGGCGCGCTGGTCGCGCGTTTCGCCCATGCCCACGATGCCGCCGCAGCAGGTCTTCAGGCCCGCTTCGCGTACGTGTTCCAGGGTGTCCAGGCGATCCTGGTACTGGCGCGTGTGGATGATCTCGCCGTAGAACTCCGGCGCGGTGTCCAGGTTGTGGTTGTAGTAGTCCAGGCCCGCCTGCTTGAGCTTGGTGGCCTGCTCGCCGTTGAGCATGCCCAGCGTGGCGCAGGTTTCCAGCCCCAGGCCCTTCACCGCACGCACGATCTCGGCGACCTTTTCCACGTCGCGATCCTTCGGGCTGCGCCAGGCGGCGCCCATGCAGAAGCGGCTGGCGCCGGCGTTCTTGGCGGCCTTGGCGCGTTCCAGCACGGCGTCCACGCTCATCAGCTTCTGCGCCTGCACGCCGGTGTCGTAGCGCGCGGCCTGCGGGCAATAGGCGCAGTCTTCCGGGCAGCCACCGGTCTTGATCGAGAGCAGGGTGGATACCTGCACCGCGTTCGGGTCGTGGTGCTCGCGGTGCACCGAATGGGCGCGATGCAGCAGCTCGTTGAACGGCAGCGCGAACAGCGCGGCGACTTCGGCGCGCGTCCAGTCGTGGCGGATGGGTTGGGCCATGGCGACAGCTCTGGGGTTGGGGATGGCCGCAAGTGTGGCAGCGCGTCCCTTCTTGTCAACTTGAGATTATTTTGTCGGGTTGACGATGCGCGAACGTATGGCTGCCGCTACCATCGGGTCATCCACCGAATGGGAGTCGTTGGCATGAGCGCGGGACAAGGCAGCACGGGCAATGTGCTCGCAGCCATCTGCAGTTTCTTCATCCCCGGCTTGGGGCAGCTGGTGCAAGGGCGCTTCTGGATCGCGGTGGTGATGTTCGTGCTGGCGGCCATCCTGTGGATCGTCTGGCTAGGCTGGATCATCCACCTGTGGTCGATCCTCGACGCGGCGATGTTCAAGCCCAAGGGCTGATCGCCCGCGCGCATGGATGCGCTGTCACTCTGCCGCCCCGTGATCGGGGCCCTGCAACGCTTCGTGTTGCCGTACCGGTGCCTGTTGTGTGGTGCCGTCGGCGACGGTGGCCTGGATCTTTGCGGCCATTGCGCCGCCGAACTGCCGCGCAATCGCGCCTGCTGCGCGCGCTGTGCGCTGCCCTTGCCGGAACCAGCGGCGTTGTGCGGCCAATGCCAGCGGCGAGCACCGCCCTGGGACGCGGCGTGGGTGCCGTTTCGCTACGTCTGGCCGCTGGATCGGCTGGAATCGCGCTTCAAGTTCGGCGCGGATCTGGCCGCCGGCCGCGTGCTCTCCTCGCTATGGCTGCATGAGCCGCGACCGCCGCAGATGCCGACGTGGATACTGCCGGTGCCGCTCCACGTGGGGCGCCTGCGCAGCCGCGGCTACAACCAGGCGCTGGAGCTGGCCAAGCCCCTGGCCCGTTGCCTGGACATCTCGCTTCGCGCCGATGCGTTGAAGCGCCTGCGCAGCACGGCAGCGCAGACCGAACTCGGCGCCCTGGCGCGTCGACGCAATATGCGAGGCGCCTTCGCCGTCCCTGATCACATGGCCTGGCCGGCGCATGTGGCCTTGCTCGACGATGTCATGACCACCGGCGCCACGCTGGCCGAATGCGCCCGCACCCTCAAGCGGGCGGGCGTGCAACGCGTGGATGTCTGGGCACTGGCCCGCGCGCCAGCGACCAAACCCTAGCCTGCGCCTGCTAATCCGCACGACTCGCCAATCCACTCCTGCACCTTGCCGTGCCACAGGCGATGCTTGTGACGGAGGCGCGTGCCGTCGCCGCGTGGGTGGTACTCGGTCCAGCCGCTGGCGTTTGCCTCCACGCGGCAGCCTGCGCCGAACCGGTCGCTGCCCAACACAGGGGCAAGACAACGCAGCGCGCGCCGCATGTCGTTCAGCGAACCGCCGTCGAAATGGAAAACGAAAATCGGCGGGTTGCACGAAGGCGGAAAGCCCTGCAGGTCGAGCAGCTCGGGCTTGCAGCTGAGCAGCGACAGCTGGTGCTCGCGGGCGTAGCTTGCATGGGCCTGATGCGTCTCGCCTGCCAGTCCGTGGTCGGCGGACGTCCAAACCCGGGCGCCCGCCGAACGCAGCAGATCGATGGCCCGAGAAGGGAACGAATCGTCGGCGAGAAAACGTGCGCGGGCTTCTATGGTGCCTTCTTGAGGCGAGAGACGATCGGTCGAGCCTTCGAGTTCCCGCCACATGACGCTGCACGACTCCGTTCTGCCTGATCGGATACGCCACCTTCGTTGCTGCGCAGGATTGGCGCAACGACGGATCGGTGGAAAATGTCGCACGCTGTCATTGCAGGCGGCCATGCCGCCCGCAAAACCGATGCGCGGGAGCCGAGATTCCCCAAGGCGTTTCTAACGCTCGCATCGCTCATGGAGCAATATGGCCTTTGGGGCAGGCACGGCCAAAAAACGACAGCCACGTCAGGTCGGGGCGCGCGCTTCGATGGCGATGCGGATCGCATCGGCGCTGGTAGTGGCGCCCAGTCGCTTGAGCAGGCTGGCGCGGTGCATCTTCACGGTCTTCTCCTCGATACCCAGCTGTTCGCCGATCTGCTTGTTGCGCAGGCCGCGCGCCATGCATTCCAGCACCTGCTTCTGCCGGGGCGTGAGCGAGGCAACCAGGGTCGAGGCATGCGTGATGCGCAGGTGCTGCGCCCGGTCGGGCGCGTCGGTCACGTCCATCTGCGAGCCGATGAAATACTCGATGGCACCATCGGCGCCGAACAGCGGCGCCACCATCACCGCATTGCGGAACGGCGTGCCGTCCTTGCGGTAGTTGGTGAGCACGGTCAGCGTAGGGCGGCCTTTGGCGATGGCCTCGCGCAGCAGGGCGCGCTGGTCGGGCTCGGTGTCCGCGCCCTGCAGAAAGCGGCAGTTTCGGCCCAGGATGTCGTTTTCCCCGTAGCCGGTAAGCGCGCAGAAGGCTGCGTTGGCGCAAACGATCGGGTTGTCCGGCAAGCGCGGGTTGGTTACCAGTGTCGCGATCGGGGAGAGGCCTATGGAAGCGAACAAGGCGGCTTCAAACCCAGGTTGATGCATTGCTACGTTCCTCGGTCACCTGGTGCGCGTGTGGGTCAGATTCGACCAGAACTCGTCAGTCTTACCAAGCCCTGCACGCACGCACCGCTACAGATGTCACTGTTCCTGCAAAACGCGGGCCGTTGGGCACCAAACCATCGACGTATCCACGCTGGCCGATTCACGCGGCGCGGCGGCGAGCGCAGCATGCGTGTGTTGTGTCCCCTGGAGATGCACCATGCTGAACTGGCCTGAATACCGCAAGCAGCTGCTCGGCCGCATTGGCGAGATCGCCAAGCTGAGCCCCGATACGGTGGCTGGATACCAGACGCTGTCCAGCGCCGGCAACAAGACCGGCCACCTGGATGCCAAGACGCGGGAGTTGATTTCGCTGGCGGTGGCGGTGACCACGCGCTGCGACGGGTGCATCACCGTGCACACCGCCGAAGCGCTCAAGCAGGGCGCCACGCAGGAGGAAATCGCCGAGGCACTCGGCGTGGCGGTAGCCATGAACGCCGGCGCGGCGCTGGTGTATTCGGCGCGCGTGCTCGATGCCGCGCACGCCTATCAGGCGGAACGTCCGGCGTAAGGTACCGAGCGGTACGAATCGGCTACCACCCAGGCACCGCACGCGATGGCCGCGGAAATCGCCAGCGCCGTCCACGCGGTGCGGTCGCCGGGTGCCGCCACGATGGCCGGCGCCCACACCATCGCCGTGATGATGCCCAGCATCGTCGCCTCGAGGCGCGACGCCAGCTGCGGCAGCGCGCCGAATAGCACCGCCAGGCACGTCGCGATGCTGCACGCACCGGTGACATAGGCCCAGCCCAGCGGATACGGCAGCCATGCCGGCACCAGCGCCACGGTCTGCTCGCTGTAAACAAAATGCGACAACCCGATCATCGGCAGTGACAGCGCAAACAGCACGCGCGCCGCGCGCACGCCGCGGCGTCCGGCGAGATAACGCAGCAGGCCGCCGCGATCGCCCAGCTGGAAGGCAAACAGCACCCAGGCGCCGGCGAGTATCACCGCGATCTCGCCAAAGCCCAGCCAGGTCGCTTCCATCGACGGCACCACCACCACGGCGGGCAACTTGAGCAGCGCCACCCACACGAGCATGAACACCACCAGCAAAGTCGATGCCGGCTTCGCCCAGCTTCGCAGCAGCAGGCCGATGCCGGTGACGAGCTCGATCAGCGCGAACGCATAGGCGATGGGCTGCGCGCCCGGCATGTGCTGGATCGGCAAGTGCTGCCAGACCAGCGCAACGTCGCCGTAGATCAGGCCGAGCACGCCGAGCGCGATCATGCTCAGCGCGAGGAATAACTGCGACAGGCGCGTGGGCGTCAAGGACGCCGCGCCGAATGAGTTCAATACATCGCCGCTGGCCAGCACGGCGCCTGATGACCGGTACGAACGCTCCATGCCTTGCTCCTTCACGATGGACGGACAGAGGGAACAGCGCTTCGATACGAAGGCGGCCCGGAAGCGGCCGCTGGATGGGATGAGCGAGCCCTCGCAGGAGCTGCCGTGCCATTAGATCGATGGATGCGCCCCGGCGCAATCGAATGCGATGATGCGCTGCCGCAGCCGCCGTTCTTCGATCGCGTTGAAGGGAAGGAATGCCATGTATCGTCCGCGCCCCATCGTCAGCCTGCCCGCCGACACCGATGCCGACGGCATCAAGGTCTATACGATTTCCGCCAGCGACAAGGCCGTGGATATCGCGCCCTACCTGCCGCGCCTGGCGGCCATGAAACGCGCGCGATCCATCCCGTGGTCGACCACGCCGGCCTTTGCCATTTGCCATGAGGCGGCCAAGGCGCGCTACCTGGTGCTGGGATGGTGGGGCAACGACAACGAGATGTTCATCGCCGTGGCCGCGCAGGATGCCTCCGGCTGGGTCGAGGATCTCTCGCGCTATTCGTTCTGCCTGTGGGACATGGAAGTGATGTGGCACGAACGCAATGCGTTCGTCGAATGCATGTATGACGCAGTCGCCAGTCTCGAAGCGTACCGTGGGGACCGATTCTGCAAGAGCTGAAGCTGTTTAAGACGCAAACGAATGGCAGGAGCACTGCGCAATTCTTCTACTCCAGATCCAGCACGTATCGGTAGTTGCCTTCTATCAATTGCTGCAGATAAGCATCGAAGCTATTGGCGATTACCGCATAGTTGTCTGGATCGTGGAGAAAGCGAACGATCTGTCCAACCGTGCCCCCGGGCGCCGGATCGAAATCGATATAGAGGATGGACGTGCCGCCATTGTTCATGCAGTGGGCAAAACAGAGGCGCCGCCCCATGGGCACGCTTGGGTCAATGTGCGACCCAAGCAATCCAGACCGTGCAAGTATTGCCCCTTCATAAACCTGGGCGATGCTTTCGGCCGCAAGAGCAGATGCACTTTCGACGAGCATTTGCTCGATTGACAGCAGGTAGTAGGGGTACTCGCCGCCGTCCACGTCGGAGCCCAGCATGAGTACGCTTACGGTGGAGTCTCCGTAGGCCTGCCAGTAAGTCCCGTTTATGCGACTGACGAGTCCTAGCAGACTCGAAGGGCAGTTGGGGTAAGCGGCAGACAAAGCAGCGATCTGCTGGGTACTGGCGCCGCTGGCCAGTGACAACTCTTCACGCGACTCAGGCGACAAAGCAGCGCTCAATCCCGTAAGGAAGGTATCCACAATGTTCACGTCGGGCGGTCTCTGTGACAGCAGGGTTGCTTGAGCGCAGTATCTGATGCGATGGCGTCAGGTTGTCATGAGATCAGGCTCAAACTTCCGTCGGTATTTGCGTCGAGGCGAATCAAGGTGCTCGACTTGATGCCGCGCGCTGCAACAGGAATTCGCGCTCGCGTTCGTTGCGCGTGAGCGCGGCGGCGCGCTCGAATTCCTCGCGTGCCTCGTCGTGCCGACCCAGCTTGCCGAGCAGGTCGCCGCGCACGCTGGGCAGCAGGTGATAGTGGCGAAGCAACGGCTCGTCGCGCAGTGCATCCACCAGCGACAAGCCCACCTCCGGACCGAACGCCTGCGCGTGCGCCACCGCGCGATTGAGTGCCACCACGGGTGATGGCATGCAGCGCGCGAGCGTGTCGTACAGCGCGGCGATGCGTGGCCAATCGGTTTCCTCAGCCGCGCGTGCGCGTGCATGGCAGGCCGCAATCGACGCCTGCAAGGTATACGGCCGCTCGGCGCCGCCCAGCGCTTCGGCGCGTTGCAGCGCCGCGAGGCCGCGCCGTATCAGCAGCTGATCCCAGCGTGCGCGGTTCTGGTCGTTCAGCAGAACGGGTTCGCCCTTGGGCCCCAGACGCGCAGCCGTGCGCGAGGCCTGGATTTCCATCAGCGCCACCAGTCCATGCACTTCCGCCTCGGTCGGTGCGAGGCCGGCCAGCACGCGGCCCAGGCGCAGCGCTTCCTCGCACAGGGCCGGACGCATCCAGTCATTGCCCGAGGTGGCCGCATAGCCTTCGTTGAAAATGAGATAGACCACTTCCAGCACAGAGGCGAGCCGCACGTCGAGCTCCTCGCCACGCGGCACTTCGAACGGCACCTGCGCCTCGCTGAGCGTGCGCTTGGCACGCACGATGCGCTGGGCGACGGTAGCTTCGGGCACCAGGAAGGCGCGCGCGATTTCCGTGGTGGTGAGGCCACCAAGCAGGCGCAGCGTCAACGCGACGCGCGCTTCGGTGGACAACACCGGATGGCATGCCGTGAAGATCAGGCTGAGCAGGTCGTCACCGACCGGATTGTCGAGCATGGCATCCGGGTCCCCCACGGATTGTTCCAGCTGGTCCTCGATCTCGCGCGTGAGTTCGCCTTCCTTGCGACGGTGCAACGCATGGCGCCGCATCTGGTCGATCGCGCGGTGCTTGGCGGTGGTCATCAGCCACGCGCCCGGATTGCGCGGTACGCCCGTTTGCGGCCACTGCTCCAGCGCCGTCACCAGCGCGTCCTGCGCCAGTTCCTCGGCCACGCCCACGTCGCGGACGATGCGGGCAAGGCCGGCGATGAGTCGTGGCGATTCGATGCGCCAGACCGCGTCGATGGTGCGATGGATGTCGGTGGCCGTCATGGCCGCCGATCACAACACCCCGTGCGGCATGGTGCAAGTTCGTGCGCACCATGCAGTGCGGATTACGGTGGCGACATCACCATCCAGTGCACGCCGAAGCGATCGCGCAACATGCCGAAGCTGGAGGCGAAGAAGGTCTTGGACAGCGGCAACGCGACTTCGCCGCCGCCTTCCAGCAACGCTTCGAAGGCGCGCTTGGCTTCCGCATCGTCCTTCGCGTTGATCACCAGCGAGAAGCCACGGAAATCCGGCGTGCCGCCGCATTCGCCGTCGGAGGCGTTGACCAGCGATTCGCCGATCTTCATCGACGCATGCATGATCTTCTCGCCGTTCGGCGGGCGCGGTCCGGCGGCCTGCTCGCCGGGCTGCTCAGGGCTGTCCTTGAAGCGGACCAGCGTCTGCACCTGCGCGCCCACGGCCTTGCCGTAGAAGGCCAGCGCTTCTTCGCAGCGTCCGTCGAAGAACAGATAGGGTTGGATCACCATCGCGACATCTCCTGGTCGATTCAGCGCGGGTCGCCCATGCGGGCGCGTTGCTGTGCTTCGAGTTCGCGTGCTTCGGGGGTGAAGGCGTCGCCGAAGTCCTCGGCTTCGAACACGCGGCGGATCTCGATCTCCGACACGCCGTCCTCGAAGGGATTGGGGCAACGCTTCATCCACTCGACGGCTTCTTCCAGCGAGTTGAGCTGCAGGATCCAGAAGCCGGCGATCAGTTCCTTGGTTTCCGTGAACGGGCCGTCGATGACGGTACGCTTGTCGCCGTCGTAGCGCACGCGCGCGCCGTTGCGGCTGGGGTGCAGGCCTTCACCGGCCAGCATCACGCCGGCTCTGACCAGTTCCTCGTTGAACAGGGTCATGTCGGTGAGCAGCTTTTCGCTCGGCATCTCGCCGGCTTCGGAGGCCCGGGTGGCCCTGACCATGGCTACGAATCGCATCGTTGTCTCTCCTGGGGTGGCATGGGTAACGCGCCGAGGCGCGGCTCTCATGCACACGACGAACGACTCCGGCTGGAATCGACAGGGTAGGCGACGGCGTTTCTACACGGCGCGAACGTGGCCTGCCGTGCGATGGCGGCCTATCGGAATGCCAGCGCCAGCACGATGCCGATCCACACCGCCATGCCCAGCCAGTTGTTGTTGCGGAAGGCCCACAGGCAGGCGGCGCGGTCGTGGCCGCGGATGCGCCACAGCTGCCAGCCGAACAGGCCGGCAGCGGCCAGCAGGCTCAGCCAGTACGGCCAGCCCAGCGTGGCGCGCTGGCCCACGAACAGCATGGCCAGCAGGAAGGTGGCCATCAGGATGCCGAGGATGGGCAGGTCCGCATCGCCAAACAGGATCGCCGTGGACTTGGCGCCGGCCTTGATGTCCTCGTCGCGGTCCACCATCGCGTATTGGGTGTCGTACACCACCGACCAGATGATGTTGGCGATGAACAGCAGCCAGCCCACCGGCGGCACCGTGTTCATCACCGCGGCAAAGGCCATCGGGATCGACCAGCCGAACGCCGCGCCCAGCACCACCTGCGGCAGATGCGTGTAGCGCTTGGTGAACGGGTAGATCGCCGCCAGGCCCGCGCCCGCGAACGACAGCCAGATGGTGAGCTTATTGGTGAACAGCACCAGCACGAAGGAAAACACCAACAGGCTGGCGAACACGATCAGCGCCTCGCGCGGCGTCACGCGTCCCGCGGCGATGGGTCGCCCGGCAGTGCGTTCCACCTGCGGATCGAGCTTGCGGTCGGCGAAATCGTTGATGGCGCAACCGGCCGCGCGCATCGAGAACACGCCCAGCGTGAAGATCACCAGCAGCTTCACCGGTGGAAAATCCGATGCGGCCAGCCACAACGCCCACCACGTCGGCCACAGCAGCAGCAGCGCACCGATGGGGCGATCCATGCGCGTCAGCACGAGGTAGTCGCGCGCCTTGGTGCGATAGGCCGACGGCAGCCGCTCGAGCAGCCAGTCGAGTACGCGCGTGGCGCGGGAGGAACTGTCCGCCGGCTGCGCGGTGCGCGTTGGCCGGTGGCCCGCGCCGGGACGCGGACGCGGTGTACTCGTGGTCGGCAGGTTGCGCCGCTGGCGCTTGCGGGAGGTGGGAGCCATCGGTGGAGTTTAACGTGGCACGCCGCCCCGGGTGACGTGACGCAGCGCCTATTCACACGGCGCACGTTGTCGCAACACGGTCACAAAGCGGCCTAAACTCACTCTTCCGCCGGCCGGACGACGCCCATGCCCAAAGCCCTGAGCCACATTGCCCTGATCGTTGCCCATCCCACGCGAACGGCGGACCTGCTGATCGGTGTGTTTCCGGACGCGCGTGTCCTTCGCGGGGAGGATACGGAGGATTCGCACCCCGAGGTGATCATCGCGCTCGCCGGTCTGGAATTCGCGCTGATCCGCGGCAACGGCCCCGCATCGCGCAACGGCGACCACATCGCCTTCGCCGTGACCAAGGAAGAACAGCTCGCCTGCGCCCGCCGCATGGACGAGCTGGCGCTGGACTACCAGATGGCGCGCGAGGACACGGCGTTGTATTTCAGCGACTACGACAACCACGTGTTCGAGCTCGAAGTCGTCGAGGATTGATCGCGCCTACTCGCGCAGCAGCAGCCGGTACGCCGGATTCTCGCTCTCGTCGCGGAACGGGTAACCCAGCGTGTCGAGAAACGCCTGGAACAGCACGCGCTCATCCGGCGGCACCTGGATGCCGACCAGGATGCGGCCATAATCGGCGCCCTGGTTGCGGTAGTGGAACAGGCTGATGTTCCAGTCCGGATGCATGTTGGCGAGGAAACGCGTGAGTGCGCCCGGCCGCTCGGGAAACTCGAAACGGTACAGCCGCTCATCGCGCGCCAGCGGCGAGCTGCCGCCGATCATGTGACGAAGATGCAGCTTGGCCAGCTCGTCGTCGGTGAGATCGAGCACGCCGAAGCCATGCGCGCGGAACGCCCCGATCAGGGTCTCGCGTTCCTCGCGATGCGTGGTCTGCACGCCCACGAAAATATGCGCCTGCGTGGCGTTGCCGATGCGGTAGTTGAACTCGGTGGTGCTGCGCTGGCCCAGCGCGGCGCAGAAGCGGCGGAAGCTGCCGCGTTCCTCGGGAATGGTCACCGCGAACACCGCTTCGCGCTGCTCGCCCACTTCCGCGCGCTCGGCCACGAAGCGCAGGCGATCGAAGTTGAGGTTGGCGCCCGACACGATGGCGACCATCGGATGTTCCGATGCGCTGTGCGTCGCCACGTACTGCTTGAGTCCCGCCAATGCGAGCGCGCCGGCCGGCTCGGGCACGCTGCGCGTATCCTGGAACACGTCGCGAATCGCCGCGCAGATGGCGTCGGTATCCACGCGCACCATGTCGTCCACATAGCGCTGACACAGCGCGAACGTCAGATCGCCCACACGTTTCACCGCCGTGCCATCGGCGAACAGGCCCACTTCGGGCAACGTCACCGGCGTGCCCGCATCCAGCGATTGCACCATCGCATCGGAATCGCAGGTCTGCACGCCGATCACCTTAACTTCGGGTCGCAGCGCCTTCACGTACGCCGCCACGCCGGCGAGCAAACCGCCGCCGCCCACGGGCACGAAGATCGCGTGCAGCGGCCCCGGATGCTGGCGCAGGATTTCCATGCCCACCGTTGCCTGGCCTGCGATCACCGCGGCATCGTCGAACGGATGCACGAAGGTGTAGCCGTGCTCGGCCTGCAGTCGCGCGGCGGCCGCTTGCGCGTCGCTATACGAATCGCCTGCCAGTACCACGTCCACGTGCTGGCCACCGAAGCGGCGCACGGCATCCACCTTGACCTGCGGTGCCGTTACCGGCATCACGATCACGGCATGAACGCCCAGCCGCGCTGCGGCCAGCGCCACGCCCTGCGCGTGATTGCCGGCCGACGCCGCAATCACGCCACGCGCCCGGTCGCCCGCATCGAGCTGCGACATGCGGTTGTACGCGCCGCGCAACTTGAACGAAAACACCGGTTGCTGATCTTCTCGCTTGAGCAGCACCTGCTGGCCAAGCCGCGTCGACAGCAATGGCGCTGGTTCCAGCGCGGTTTCACGCGCCACATCGTAAACGCGCGCACCCAGCGTCTGCCGCAGCAAGTCGTGCTCGCTCAGTGAGGCTTCGGCGTCGACGGTGACGGCAAGTGCATTCATGGCGTGGCGAGCGGATGGCTCACGTCGATCACGTCCACCAGCTTGCGCGTCTGCTTGATGATCTGCTCCACCGTATCGTCCGCGCCTTGCAGCACCAGGGTGAGTTGCGACACGGCCGGATCTTCCGTGGCCGCCACGGTTAAGGTATCGATGTTGCAATGACGCGCCGCGAACAGGCCGGCCACGCGCATCAGCGCGCCGGATTCGTTTTGCAGCAGGATGGATAGTGTGTGTTTCATTGACGGCCTCCGTAACACCGCCTACCCGTCATTCCAGCGAAAGCTGGAATCCAGTGCCTTGTAGGTCCAAAAGTCACTGGGTTCCAGCTTTCGCTGGAACGACGATCAAAACATGTCCGACGTGGCGTCGCCGCCCACCGCAGGCGCCACACGCGACGGAATGAAGTCACCCGTGATCATCTGCGCATACGTCGCGCCCGGTCCCACCATGGGATACACGCCGGCATCCGGGTCGATCATCACTTCCAGGAAGGCAGGGCCGTCGAAGGCGAGGAAGTCGGCAATGGTGTCGGCCAATTCGTCCTTGCTTTCCAGGCGTTTCGCCCACTCGAAGCCATCGGCCTGCGCGGCCTTGATGAAATCCTTCTTGTGCAGGCTCTTGTCCGACGAGGCAAAGCGGCCGCGGAAGAACAGCTTCTGCCACTGGCGTACCATGCCGTCGCCGATGTTGTTGAGCACCACCACCTTCACTGGCAGGCCATAGGTGGTGACGGTTTCCAGCTCGCCCAGGTTCATGCGGATGCTGGCGTCGCCGTCGATGTCGATCACTACCGCATCGCGCCGCGCGAACTGCGCGCCGATGGCAGCCGGCAGGCCAAAGCCCATGGTGCCCATCGAGCCGGAGGTGAGCCAGTGGCGCGGCTCGCGGAAATCGAAATACTGGGCGGCCCACATCTGGTGCTGGCCCACGCCGGTGCTGATCACCGCGCGGCCTTGCGTGTGATGGTTGATCGCTTCGATCACCGCCTGAGGCTGGATCAGCGCACTCTCGCGGTCATAGGCCAGCGCATGTGTCTGCTTGAGCGACGCGATGTGCGCGTGCCAGGCCGCATAACGGCCATCAGTGGCGAAATGCAGGTCGTGGCGCAGGCCGTACTGCTGCAGCCGCGACAGCGTGGCGTCGAGATCGCCATGGTGATGCCAGTGCACCGACTTCACCTTGCCGATCTCGGCCGGGTCGATATCGATCTGCGCGATGAAGCGCGCATGCGGCGCGAACTTGTCCGGCACGCTGGCCACGCGGTCGTCGAAACGCGCGCCGAGCGCGAGCAGGAAATCGCAGTCTTCCACCGCGTAGTTGGCGTAGGCGGTGCCGTGCATGCCCAGCATGTGCAGCGCGAGCGGCTCGGTGGTATCCATCGCGCCGATGCCCATCAGCGTGGTCGTCACGGGCAGGCCGAATTGTTTGACGAAGGCGCGCAGGGTGGCCGAAGACTCGCTCGCGATGATGCCGCCGCCGGCGTAGATCAGTGGTCGCTTCGCTTTTGCCAATGCGTCGAAGAAGGACGCGCACTGCGCGTCGTCCACGCGGGCGTTCTGGATGGCATGCTGGCGCGCGCGATAACCGGGAATGGGCAGCGTGCCTTCGCCGGCAAACGTGAGCGGGCTGTTCTGCACGTCCTTGGGAATGTCGACCACCACCGGTCCGGGGCGGCCGCTGCGCGCGATTTCGAACGCGGTGCGCAAGGTCACTTCGAGACGGGCGGGGTCGGTCAACAGGAACACGTGCTTGGCGCACGGGCTCATGATGTTGCTGACCGGCGCTTCCTGGAAGGCATCGCTGCCCAGCGCGCCGGTGGGCACCTGACCGCAGATCACCACCATCGGCACGGAGTCGGACATCGCATCGCGCACCGGCGTCACCATGTTGGTGGCGCCCGGGCCGGAGGTGACGATGGCCACGCCCACCTTGCCCGATGCACGCGCGTAACCGGCGGCCATGAAACCCGCGCCCTGCTCATTGGCGGGCACGATCAACGGCATCGGTTCGCCGCCCATCGGCGACAGATGCGTGGCATTGAAGCGGAACACCGCGTCGTACACGGGGAGGATCGCGCCGCCCGAATAGCCGAACAGCACGTCGACGCCTTCATCGGCCAATACCTGCACCACCACTTCCGCGCCGCTCATGGTCTGGCCGGCGAGCGGATGGCTTGCGTTGGGTGCAGGCACGTCCCGATCTTCAAGAGCACGTTGCAGTGGCATGTTCACGTGGTCGGATTTCCCCAGCGTGCCGCCAGTGTGTCGACGGCCGGATGTCGGTTGGAAAAAACTCCCTCCCTTGCTCGGCAAGGGAGGGCCAGGGAGGGGCAATGCGTGCTTGCGGGATAAGCACCCCTCTTAAGTCGAACAAAATCGTTTGACGCCGAAGCCTCTCCGGCTCGTCATCCCTGCCTTCGCAGGAATGATGAGCCAAGAACATCAACCCACTTTCTTGAGCGGCTCGGCAGCGGCCTTGGGCGCATTCGCCTGCAGCCACGGCATGCGCGCGCGCAGCTTCGCGCCCACCTGTTCCACCGGATGCTCCAGGTCCGCCTGCTTGAACTTCTTGTAGTTCGGCAGGCCGGCGTTGTACTCGGCGATCCAGTTCTTGGCGAACGTGCCGTTCTGGATGTCGGTGAGCACGCCCTTCATGCGCTCCTTGGTGGCCGCGTCGATGATGCGCGGGCCGCTCACGTAGTCGCCGTACTGCGCGGTCTCGGAGATGAATTCGAGCATGCGGGAGATGCCGCCTTCGTAGAACAGGTCCACGATGAGCTTCAGTTCGTGCAGCACTTCGTAATAGGCGATTTCCGGCTGGTAGCCGGCTTCCACCAGCGTCTCGAAGCCGGCCTGCACCAGCGAGCTGGCGCCGCCGCAGAGCACGGCCTGTTCGCCGAAGAGATCGGTCTCGGTCTCTTCCTTGAAGTCGGTCTTGATCAACAGTGCGCGACCGCCGCCGATGCCGTCGGCATAGGCTTTGGCCTTGGCTTCCGCGTCGCCGCTCACGTCCTGGTGCACGGCCCAGATGCTGGGCACGCCACGGCCGATTTCATACTCGCGGCGAACCAGCGCGCCCGGACCCTTCGGCGCGACCAGGATCACGTCGATGTCGGTGCGCGGCTCGATCTGCTTGAAGTGCACGTTGAAGCCGTGCGCGAACAGCAGCGCAGCGCCGGGCTTGATGTTCGGCTCGATGCTTTCCTTGTAGAGCTTGGGCTGCACCATGTCGGGTGTGAGCACGGCGATCAGGTCGGCATCCTTCACCGCGTCGCCCGGCTCGGCGACGTTGAAGCCTTCGGCGCGAGCCTTCTCCCACGAAGGGCCGCCCTTGCGCAGGCCAACCACCACGTCGAGACCGGAGTCGCGCAGGTTGAGTGCGTGGGCACGGCCCTGGCTGCCGTAGCCGAGGACGGCGATGCGGGCCTTGGCCAGCGTGTCGTTGTTGTTGCTCATGCGGTAACTCCTGCGTTCGTGTCTTCGTTGACGTGTCGGGAAACAGAGGCGGATGAACTGCGTGATGCGATGGGCTGCGTGGTGGCGCCGTCGGAGGCGGAACCCACCAGGGCGACGTACTTGGCCAGCGCACCGCGCGTGACTTTCGGCGCGGGTGGTTGCCAGCTCGCGCGGCGCGCGGCGAGATCGGCGGTGGTGCTGATCTGGCGCGTGTCCGCGTCGATGCGGATGCGGTCGCCGTCGTGCAGCAGGGCGATGGGACCGCCGCGTGCGGCTTCCGGCGCGATGTGACCCACCATGTAGCCATGCGTGGCGCCGGAGAAGCGCCCGTCGGTGATCAAGGCCACGTCGTCGCCCATGCCGCGACCGATGAGCGCGGCGGTGACGCCCAGCATCTCGCGCATGCCCGGGCCACCGGCGGGGCCTTCGTTGCGGATGACGATGACGTCGCCCTTCTCGATGGTGCCGCCCTGCACGGCGGCGAAGGCCTGCTCCTCGCTTTCGAACACGCGGGCGCGGCCTTCGAAGTGATTGGCGCCCTTGCCGGCCAGCTTGAGGATGCAGCCTTCCGGCGCGAGGTTGCCGTAGAGGATGGAATAGCCACCGCGCGGCTTCAGCGGCTGCGACACCGGATGCACCACGTCCTGCGTTTCGGCGCGCGGTGCCGCGGCGACTTCGTCGAACAGGCTGCGGCCGGTGACGGTGGGCGCATCGATCAGCATGCCTGCGGCGATGAGTTCTTCCGCCACGCGTGCACTGCCGCCCGCACCGAACATCTCCACGGCGGTATAGCGTCCGCCGGGCAGCAGATCGGCAATCACCGGCGTGTGCTTGGACGCCGGTTCGAAATCCTCCAGCGTCCACGGCGTGCCGGCTTCACGTGCGATGGCCAGCAGGTGCAGCACCGCATTGGTGGAGCCGGCGGTGGCGGCGACCATGCGCGCAGCGTTGCGGAACGCGGTTTCGGTGAGCAGCTCACGCGGCGTGCGGTTCTCCTTCAGGCACTCCATCACCAGCTCGCCGCAGCGATGCGCAGCGGCGGCTTTCGCCGGATGCGTGGCGGGAATGTCGTTGAAGCCCATCGGCGACAGACCCAGCGTGGAAAGCACCATCGCCATCGTGTTCGCGGTGAACTGGCCGCCGCAGGCGCCGGCGCCCGGGCAGGCATCGCGCTCCACCGAGGTGAGCTCGGCGTCGCTGATCTTGCCCGCGCCATGCGCGCCCACCGCCTCGAACACCTGCTGGATGGTGATGGGGTGGTTGTCGTGGGTGCCGTGCGCAATGGTGCCGCCGTACATCGCGACCGCGGGAATGTTGAGCCGCGCCATCGCCATCGCCGCGGCAGGAATGGTCTTGTCGCAGCCGCACAGCACCACCATCGCATCGAGGCAGTGGCCATCGACGGCCAGCTCGATGGAATCGGTGATCACCTCGCGGCTGATCAGCGACGCGCGCATGCCGGGCGTGCCCATGGCGATGCCGTCGGTCACGGCGATGGTGTTGAATTCCACCGGTGTGCCGCCCGCGGCGCGAATGCCGTCGGCCACGTGCTCGGCCAGCTCGCGCAGGTTGAGGTTGCACGGGCTGACGTTGGACCACGTGTGCACCACGGCCACCAGCGGTTTGGCGATGGCTTCGTCGTCCATGCCGGTGGCGCGCAGCATGGCGCGCGCCGGTGCACGGTCGGGGCCGGTCTTGATCAGGTCACTGCGCATGCTTCATTTCCAAAGAAAGGTTGCGTGTACGACTCGCGAATGCGTGAAAAATCACTGTCATCCCCGCGAAGGCGGGGATCCAGCGCCTTTCATAGAACGCAGAGGCACTGGATTCCCGCCTTCGCGGGAATGACGTTGTAGGGGAGGTTGACGGAATGGCCAGCATCAACCGCATGCCCGCCCCCAGCGAAGAAAGGCAGCCGCGTTGCAGGCGTGTTCGTCGATGGCGGCAAGCACGGCATCCAGCACCTCCTTCGTGCCGGCGCTGCCGCCGATGTCGCGCGTGTGCGGGCCGCGTTCCAGCACGTCGGCCACGGCCGCTTCCACCGTGCTCGCTTCTTCTTCGAGGCCCAGCGAATGACGCAGCAGCATCGCGGTGGAGAGAATCGCGCCGACGGGATTGGCCACGCCCTGGCCGGCGATGTCCGGCGCGGAACCGTGGATGGGTTCGTACAAGCCACCCTTTGCTTCGCCCAGCGAGGCCGATGGCAACAGGCCCAGCGAGCCGGCCAGCGCAGCGGCTTCGTCGGTGAGGATGTCGCCGAACAGGTTCTCGGTGACCACCACGTCGTACTTGCCCGGCTGGGTGAGCAGCAGCATGGCCATCGAATCGACCAGCTGGTGTTCCAGCTTCACATCGGGAAACTCCTGCGCAACGCGCTGCACGGTGGTGCGCCACAGGCGCGAGGTTTCCAGCACGTTGGCCTTGTCCACCGAGGTGACGTGCTTGCGACGCTCGCGGGCCAACTGGAAGGCGCGGCGCGTGACGCGCTCGACTTCGGCCACGGTGTACTTGCAGTCGTCGATGGCGGTGTCGATGGTGCGCGTCTTCGCGCCGAAGTACGCGCCGCCGGTGAGTTCGCGCACGAACAGCACGTCGACGTTCTTGAGCTTGTCGTTCTTCAACGGCGACAGCTCCGCCAGCGCGGGATGCACCTGCAGCGGACGCAGGTTGGCGTACACGCCGAGTGCCGCGCGCAGCGCGAGCAGGCCCTGCTCCGGACGCACCGGCGCATTCGGATCGGACCACTTCGGGCCGCCCACCGCGCCGAGCAACACCGCATCGGCCGCCTTGCAGGCATCGAGCGACGCGGGCGGCAGCGGCTCACCGGTGGCATCGATGGCGCAGCCGCCGATCAGGTGCTCTTCGAAATGGAAGTGATGATCGTAGTGCGCGGCGACCGCGTCGAGCACGGCGACCGCCGCTGCAGTGACCTCGGGGCCGACGCCGTCGCCGGGCAGGGTGACGATGTGCGCTCTCATGCAGCTTTCTCCACGCGTTGTTCGTAGGCAGTGATGGCGTCGGCGTGGTGCTGGAGATAGCCCAGCTGATCCACGCCGTTGAGCAGGCAGTGACGTGCAAACGGTTCGAGCTGGAAGCGGATGTGGCCGCCGTCGGGCAGGGCGATGACCTGTTCCTTCACGTCGATGGACAGCTCGATGCCCGGATGTTCGAGCAGCCAGCGGTGCTCGGCTTCGTCCAGCACGATGGCGAGCAGGCCGTTCTTCAACGCGTTGTTGCGGAAGATGTCGGCGATCTCGCTGCACAGCACGGCCTGGATGCCGTAGTCGAGCAACGCCCACGGCGCGTGTTCGCGCGAGGAGCCGCAACCGAAATTGCGCCCGGCCACGAGGATCGAACAACCGCGTGCCTGCGGCTGGTTGAGCGGGAACGCCGGGTTGTCGCTGCCGTCGGCCTGATAGCGCCAGTCGTTGAAGCACAACTTGCCGAGGCCCGCGCGTTCGGTGGTGGTGAGGAAGCGCGCGGGAATGATGCGGTCGGTGTCGATATTTTCGTCCGGCAGCACGGCGGTGCGGGAGTGCAGGCGGGTGATGGGCTTCATGCGGCAACCTCCGTCATGTACTCACGCGGATCGGCAATGCGTCCCGCAACGGCAGAGGCCGCCGCAGTCGCCGGACTCGCCAGCACCGTGCGCGCACCCTTGCCCTGGCGACCTTCGAAATTGCGGTTGGAGGTGCTGACCACGAGTTGTCCGGGTTGTGCGAAATCGCCGTTCATGGCGATGCACATGGAGCAACCGGGCTCGCGCCACTCCGCGCCTGCGGCGGTGAACACGTGATGCAGACCTTCGTGCTCCGCGTCGCGGCGCACCGCTTCGGAGCCGGGCACCACGAGCATGCGCACGCCGTCGGCGACGCGGCGACCGCGCAGCACGTGCGCCGCTTCGCGCAGGTCGGACAGGCGCGAGTTGGTGCAGCTGCCGACGAAGACCACATCGACCGGCGTGCCCTGCATGGGCTTGCCCGCCTCGGCCTTCATGTAATCCAGCGCGCGCTTTTCCTGCGGATTGCGTGCGGCCGGCACCGGCTTGTCCATCGCAATCGCCATGCCCGGATGCGTGCCATAGGTGACGGTGGGGCGCACCTTGCTCGCATCGATGCGCACTTCGCGGTCGTACTCGGCGCCGTCGTCGGTGCGAAGCGACTTCCAGCGCGCGACGGCCGCGTCCCACGCCGCGCCTTGCGGCGCGCGGGGGCGGCCTTTCAGCCAGGCGAACGTCGTTTCGTCCGGCGCGATCAAGCCGGCGCGCGCGCCCGCTTCGATCGACATGTTGCACACCGTCATGCGTTCTTCCATCGACAACTGTTCGATGGCGGCGCCGCGATACTCGATGACGTAGCCGGTGCCGCCGTCCACGCCGATCTCGCCGATGATGTGCAGGATCAAATCCTTTGCACCAATACCCGCGGGCAGGTGGCCGTCCACGTGGATCGCCAGCGTCTTCGCCTTGCGCTGGAGCAGGCATTGCGTGGCCATCACGTGTCCCACTTCGGTGGTGCCGATACCGAACGCGAGCGCACCGAACGCGCCGTGCGTGGAGGTGTGGCTGTCGCCGCACACGATGGTCATGCCTGGCTGCGTGGCGCCGAGTTCTGGGCCGAACACGTGCACGATGCCGCGGTCGCTGCTGTTCCAGCCGTGCAGTTCCACGCCGAATTCGCGGCAGTTGGTTTCCAGCTGGGACACCTGCGCCTTCGCTTCCGCGTTGGCGTAGGGGCGCTCGCCATCCGCGCCGGGCGGGAGCGTGGGCGTGGAGTGATCGAGCGTGGCCAGCATGCGATCGGGACGGCGCAGCTTCAGGCCGCGCTCGCGCAATTCGCTGAAGGCCTGCGGCGAGGTGACTTCATGCACCAGGTGCAGGTCGATGTAGAGGATCGCGGGGGTGTCCGTCGATTCGGGGGCAACGACATGCGCGTCCCACACTTTCTCGAAAAGAGTCTTTGCCATTACGCAGCCTCCTGCGCTGCTTCCACCTGCACGGGCGTGAGCCAGCCCCACTGGTCAGCGGTCGTGCCATCGAACAAACCGAAGAACGCCTTCTGCAGCGCGCGCGTGACGTCGCCCGGACGCCCGGCACCCACCGGCTTGCGATCGACCGAACGCACCGGCGTGATTTCCGCCGCGGTGCCAGTCATGAAGATTTCGTCGGCGGTGTACAGCGCCTCGCGCGGCAGGTCGCGTTCTTCCACCACGATGCCGAGATCGCCGGCCAGCGTGATCACCGATTCGCGCGTGATGCCGGCGAGGATGCCGGCACTGGTCGGCGGCGTGAGCAGCTTGCCGTTCTTCACCAGGAACAGGTTCTCGCCTGCACCTTCGCTCAGCAGGCCGTTGTGGCCCAGCGCGATGCCTTCGGCGTAGCCGCCGCGACGCGCTTCGAGCGCGATCAGCTGGCTGCTGAGGTAATTGCCGCCGGCCTTGGCCCAGCTCGGGAACGTGTTTGGCGCGGGGCGGTGCCACGACGACACGCACACGTCGGCGCCATGTTCGAGCGCATCGCCCAGGTATGCGCCCCATTCCAGCGCCATGATGGCCACGTCCACCGGCGAGTCACCCTTGGGCAGCACGCCCAGGCTGCCGGCGCCGCGAAACACGATGGGCCGCACATAGGCGGACTTCATGCGGTTGGCGCGGATCACCTCGTGGCAGGCCGCGTTGATTTCTTCTTCGCTGTAGCCGATGTCGATCTCGTAGATGCGCGCCGATTCGAACAGGCGGCGGGTGTGGTCGGCGAGGCGGAAATAGGCGGGACCCTGAGGCGTGGCATACACGCGTTCGCCTTCGAACACCGAGGAACCGTAGTGCAGCGCGTGGGTGCTGACGTGGACCGTGGCCTCGGTCCAGGGTTTGATCTGGCCGTTGTGCCAGAGGAAGGGCGTGGTCATCGCTTTGCTCCTTGGAATCACAGTCCGGCGACCGCAGCCCGTGGCGTCACGGGTTGTTGTCGTTCGATGCGGTTGACGATGGCGAGCGCGGCGTGCGCGGTCGCTTCGATGATGTCGGTGCTCACGCCCGAGCCGCGCCAGTCACGCTCGGCATGGCGTGCGGTGAGCTGGGCCTGTCCTTGCGCGTCGCCGCCTTCGCTCACGGCGCGCACCTGGAACTGCGTGACATCCAGCGCCGTGCCGGTCGCGCGCTCAATGGCGCGCAATACGGCGTCCACCGGGCCGTCGCCGATGGCGGCTTCGCCCACTTCGTGGCCGCTGTCGTGCGTGAGCTTCACCGACGCCGAGGCGCTGCCGCCCAGGTGCGAGTTGGTGTTGAGCTGCACGATGCGCCACGGGCCGGTCGCCTCCGGGTCCATGCCCAGCGCGATGGCTTCCAGGTCCTGGTCGTGCACTTCGCGCTTCTTGTCGGCCAGTGCCTTGAAGCGCGCGAAGACGTTGTCCATCGCCGCCTCGTCCACCTCGTGGCCCAGGCTCTGCAGGCGCTGTCGCAGTGCGTGGCGGCCCGAGTGCTTGCCCAGCACCAGGCGCGTTTCGCCCATGCCCACGTCCTGCGGACGCATGATTTCGTAGGTGCCGCGGTGCTTGAGCATGCCGTGCTGATGGATGCCCGATTCGTGCGCGAACGCGTTGTCGCCCACCACCGCTTTGTTGCGCGCCACCGGCTGGCCGGTGAGCTGCGTGAGCAGCCGCGAGGTGGGATAGAGCTTGCGTGCATCGATGCCGGTATCCACGCCGAAGAACGCGCCGCGCACGCGCAGCGCCATCACCACTTCCTCCATGGAGGCGTTGCCGGCGCGCTCGCCGATGCCGTTGATGGTGCATTCCACCTGGCGCGCGCCCGCGGCCACGCCAGCGAGGCTGTTGGCCACCGCCATGCCCAGATCGTCGTGGCAGTGCGTGGAGAAGATCGCCCGGTCCGCGCCGCGCACGTGCTGGCGCAGGTAAGTGATGCGCTCGGCCATCTCGACCGGTGTGGTGTAGCCCACGGTGTCGGGCACGTTCACCGTCGTCGCGCCGGCGGCGATGGCGGCGCTAAACACCTCGACGAGGTATTCCGGTTCGGTGCGCATGGCGTCCTCGGCGGAGAATTCCACTTCGTGGCACAGCTTTTTCGCCCGCTCGATGGCGGCGCAGGCGGTGTCGATCACCTGCTGCTTGCTCATGTTGAGCTTGTGCTCGCGATGCAGCGGGCTGGTGGAAAGGAACACATGGATGCGTGCATGGCGCGCCGCTTCCAGCGCACGGCCGCAGGCATCGATGTCGTTGTCGTGGCAGCGGGCCAGGCCGCACACGGTGGGGCCGCGCAGCACGCGGGCGATTTCCGACACCGAGGCGAAATCGTCGGGCGAGGCGCTGGGGAAGCCGGCCTCGATGATGTCCACGCCCAGCGCCTCCAACGCATGCGCCATGCGGAGCTTAGCCCGGCGATCCATCGAAAAGCCGGGCGCCTGCTCGCCGTCGCGCAGGGTGGTGTCGAAAATTCGCACGCGTTCGGCGGCTACATCGCCCACGTCGCTGTTCTCGTTGTTGTGATCGGGGTTCATCGCTTTGCTCCATGGGCGCACGCCTCAGGCAACAAAAAACCCCGCATCCGTTACCGGGTGCGGGGTTCTTTGGTCGTATTCAGGTGGTCTTTCTAGTTACCTGGACACACGCCCTCAGCCCGCACCTCCGTTGGTAATAAGGAGTACGAGTACAAGGGCAAGAAGGAGGTTGTTGCGAAGGCGCAGCACGCCGCCGATGGTCGGTGGACCAATCGGTTCGGCAATGCGATCGTGGCTGTTGCGCTGCGACATGCAGACGAACCTAATGGTCCGTCCGACGGGTTGTCAACAGTTTCTTTTGAAAATGTTTGAATCGCGTGTCGAAGTGCGCATTCGGACGTCCAGATGGCTGGACGTCCTGCGCACGCGTTGCACGTGCGCGTGAGAGGCGACGAAATATCAGCGCGACGCGAGTTCTCGCAGGTACAGCGAAAGTGCTTGCTGCAGCTGGTTTTGCGCGGCTTTGCGTAGCGTCGAGGGCTGCTCGCTCTCGAGCGCAACGGCAGCTTTCATGAATTGCTGCACGACCATGGCGGCGGGACGAAGCTCGCCTGCGGCGATGCCTGGCGCGTGGATGGCGACAATCTGACTCAAATAATCGCGCATGCGCTGGCGAATGGTGCGGCCCAGCAAGGAGGGCAGTGAACCGGCCGTTTCCGCCAGCGCCGCGAAGGCGGGGTGCTGCTTGCGGTAGTCCACGAAGGTGCGGATCAAGCGTGCCGCAAGTTCCTCCGTCGTCCAGCCCGGCGTCTGCGCCACCAGACGCTCCATGGCCTCGTTCAGGCCGGCGGCGTGATGGCTCATCAGCGCCTCGGCCACCGCCTCCTTGGTGGGGAAGAACTGGTAGAGCGAGCCGATGGAGGCCTCCGCGCGCGCGGCGATCTCGGTCATCGTGGTTGCGTCGAAACCTTTTTCGACGAAGCAGTCCGAGGCCGCGGAAAGCAGCGCCGCCACCCGTTCGTGGCCGCGGCGGCGGCTGGGCGCGCGGGCACCCTGGCTTGTGTTTTGTGAGGACATCCTCATAAACTCCTAAGTGAGGCTGTCCTCACATAATAGACTTTCCCGGCAGGCATCGCGACCTGGCTGAACACGGCCGATTGTACGTTGATGCCTGCTCGTTCCCGGCTCGTTCCCCGCACATCGCTGGAGTTTCCCATGGAAAAGCTTGATCCCCGCACCACCGCGCTCGTCCTGATCGACCTGCAGAAGGGCATCGCCCCGTTCGGGGCCGGTCCGCATTCGAGCGCCGAGGTTTTTGCCCGCGCCGGCCGCCTTGCCGCGCGCTTCCGCGAGTTGAAGGCGCCCGTGGCGTTGGTGCGCGTGGGTTGGTCGGCCGATGGCGGCGACATGCTGCGTCCGCTGACGGACGAGCCCGCGCGCAACTTCACCCTTCCGGACAACTGGTGGGACTACGCCGAGGAACTCGCCGTGGCCGACGGCGACCTTCACATCACCAAGCGCCAGTGGGGCGCGTTCTACGGCACCGAACTGGAATTGCAACTGCGCCGCCGCGGCATCACGCAGATCGTGCTGGCGGGCATTTCCACCAATATCGGCGTGGAATCGACCGCGCGCCAGGCTTTCGAGCTGGGCTTCCACCAGGTGCTGGTGGAAGACGCCATGAGCTCGGGCGACGCTGCGCATCATCGCTTCGCGGTGGAGAACATCTTCCCGCGCCTGGGTCGCGTGCGTTCCACCGAGCAGGTACTCGCCGCTCTGGCTTGATGTACCTCAGGGTCTGTACTCTCCGGCGGATCGACCGGCGGAGAGTGCGGACATGGTGATGAAGCGCGTGGGATGGATGGCAGCCTCGCTGCTGGGCTTGGCGGGTTCGGCGCATGCCGCCGCGGCGCACTTCGTGGCCAGCGAAGTGACGGTGGATGGCCACCGTTATCCGTTCCAGGTATTCGTGCCGGCCGACTGGACGCCCGATCGCGCGTGGCCCGTCGTGCTGTTCCTGCACGGCAGCGGCGAGCGCGGCAGTGACAACGAAGCCCAGCTCAAGCAGGGCCTGCCGCCGTGGCTGGAAAAACACGGTGGCGACTTTCCCGCCGTGGTGGTGGCGCCGCAGGCGCCTGACAACACCGTGTGGAGCGGCGAGGTGGAACGCGCCGCCGTGGCCGCGCTGGAAAAAAGCATCACCACTTACCACGGCGACCGCACGCGCCTGTACCTCACGGGCTTGTCGATGGGCGGTTACGGCGTGTGGCAGGTGGCCGTGGACCATCCGGGCATGTTCGCCGCCGCCGCGCCGATCTGCGGCGGCATTCTCGGGCTGGACGACATGCCCGAGCTGAAGGTGTACGGCGTGCCGGGCGGTGCCGATCCCTACGCATGGGTTGCCCAGCGGGTGAAGCCCACGCCGATGTGGATCTTCCACGGCGCCATCGACGATCAGGTGCCGCCGGCCGATTCGCGCGCCATGAACAAGGCGCTTTCCAGGGCGGGCGATGAAGTGCGCTACACCGAATTTCCGGGCGTGAACCACGGCTCCTGGGTGCCCACCTACGACTCGCCCGCGCTCTGGCCCTGGATGTTTTCCCATCGAACCGTCAGCAAAGGCTGACGGTTCTTTCACTTCGGTGTCTGTTCCCCTACCGAAATTTTAGCGATCGATGTTGCGCTGCCGTATCGCGCGCCACCGCGGCGGCGGCGTGGCTGCGCCTGCGTCGCAAGTTTTCCCGGCAATAACTTTTGCAGTGCAGCGAAAAACGCGCGATATCGTGTCTTTACAAGTTTCGATGAAAACGTTTACGTTCCGCCGCGAAGCCGTCGGGGGAACGCCCACCGCCGTGTCCCAGGAGCCGATGTGACCACCAAGAAGGCCACCATCAAGGATGTGGCGCGCGAGGCGAAAGTCTCGATCGCCTCGGTCTCGCGCGTGCTCAACGGGCTGGGCGGCGTCACCGCGGAAACGCAGGATGCCGTGCGCAAGGCGGCGGCTCATCTCCACTACGTACCCGATTCCGCCGCACGCAGCCTGATCACCGGCCGCACGCACACCATCGGTGCGGTGCTGCCCGACCTGTATGGCGAATTCTTCTCCGAGCTGATCCGCGGCATCGACCTGGCGGCCCGTGCGCGCGGCCTGCACCTGCTGGTGTCGAGCTCGCACGACGGCGTGGAAGACGCTACGGCGGCCGTGCGCACGATGCGCGGTCGCGTGGACGGCATGATCATTCTTTCGCAGTTCGTCGACGGCGAGTTCCTGGACCGCAACCTGCCGTCGGACCTGCCCGCCGTATTGCTGGACAGCCCGGTCGACAACCCGCGTTATCCATCGATCAATATCGACAACATCGCCGGCGCCCAGGCGATGGTGAAGCACATGCTGGATGCCGGCCACGAGTCGGTGGCCTTCATCACCGGGCCGGCCGGCAACTACGACGCGCAGGAACGCGAAAAGGGCTATCGCGCTGCGATGGCCCAACACGCGCCGAAAGCGCCGCTGCAGATCATCACCGGCGATTTCACCGAGGAATCGGGGTATCGCGCCGGCCGCGAACTGCTCGCGCAGGCCAAGCGTCCGCGCGCCGTGTTCGCGGCCAACGACATGACGGCCGTGGGCTGTCTTTACGCATTCAAGGAAGCCGGCATCCGTGTCCCCGAGGACATCGCGCTGGCCGGCTTCGACGACATCCTCATCGCACGGTACGTATCGCCTTCGCTCAGTACCGTGAGCGTCAGCATTGCGGATTTGGGCAAGAGCGCGCTGCTCCTGCTCACCGAGCTCATGGAAGGCAAGGGGCCGCAGGGCTCCAACACACGCACTTTGCGTTGCGACGTCGTCGTGCGCGAGTCGTGCGGAGCTCATCAGACCAACGTAGCAACGAAACATCCTCCGGCGCTCGTCTGAGCGGCGGCCTTTGTGGGAGGGGAGACACCAGATGATGACTCAAAGCCAAAAAAGTAAACGTTTACTAGCTGCCGCCATTGCCCTCGCGATGGCTTCTTCCGTGCCGGCGATCTCGTTCGCGCAGAGCTCTGACGCGACCATTCGCGGCCAGGCTCCGGCCGACACCGACGTGGTCGCCAAGAACACCGCGACGGGCGCTTCGCGTCGTACGCATTCGGACAAGGACGGCAGCTACGCGCTGGTTGGCCTGCCGCCGGGCACCTATCAGGTGGATGCCGGTCCGGGTACGCAGCGCACCGTCACCGTGACGGTGGCTTCCACCTTCCAGTTGAACCTCAGCGCGGCCGCTGCCAACGCTGCACCGACGGCGAACGAGGCCAACGCGCAGAACCTCGGTGGCGTCACCGTGTCGGCCACCACGCTGCAGGAAGTGAAGACCTCCGAAGTGGGTCAGCTGGTGTCCCTGCGCGAGATCGAGACCACGCCGGCCGCGTCGCGCAACTTCCTCGAGTTTGCCGACACCGTGCCGGGCATGGTGTTCACGCGCGATGCCAACGGCAACACCAGCCTGCGCTCGGGTGCGCAGGCCAGCTCCAACATCAACGTCTACATCGACGGCGTGGGCCAGAAGAACTACGTGCTGCCCGGCGGCGTCACCGGCCAGAACAACAGCCAGGGCAACCCGTTCCCGCAGCTGGCCGTGGCCGAGTACAAGGTCATCACGTCCAACTACAAGGCCGAGTACGACCAGCTTTCCAGCGCCGCGGTGACCGCCGAAACCAAGTCGGGCACCAATGAGTTCCACGGCGACGTGTTCGGCAGCTTCACCAACGGACCGATGCGCGCGCAGACGCCGTCCGAAGAGGCCACCGGCAAGAAGGTCGATTCGCACGAGAAGGACTATGGCTTCGACTTCAGCGGCCCGATCCTGAAAGACAAGGCGCACTTCTTCCTTGCCTACGAAGGCAAGGAGTTCGACAGCCCGATTACCGTGACTCCCACGGGCAACTCGGCCCTTTGGCCGCAGTTGCCGGCCAGTGCACAGGCCGGCATCGGCCCGGCCGCTTTGCCGTTCAAGGAAAACAACTGGTTCGGCAAGGTGGACTGGGAGCCGACCGATCGCGACCGCGTCGAAGTGAGCGCGAAGTACCGCGATGAAACCTCCATCAGCGGCATCGGTGGCAACAGCACGCCCAACACCGCACTCAACACGCGCAACACCGACAAGCGTTTCGACCTGCGTTGGGATCACAGCACCGACAGCTGGTTCAACCGCCTGCAGGCCACGTACGAAGACGCGCAGTACAACCCCACGCCGATCACCACGGGCTACGGCGCGTCGTACACCGATGCCAGCGACCAGAACTCCACGCTGCTGGTGGACGGCTCCTCGCCGCTGTCGTTCCAGAACAAGGGTCAGAAGGGTCCGGCGATTTCCGACGACCTGACCTTCAACGACCTTCAGTGGCACGGCGACCACGTGATCAAGATGGGCGTGAAGTTCAAGTCGGTGAAGCTGACCGCGCAGGACGCGGGCGATACCAATGCGCTGTACACCTATGCGGTGGGTCCGGATGGCACCGAGTCCATTCCGTACAAGGTGCAGTTCGGCAACCCGACGCCGGGCCAGAGCCCGGTGGCCACCAGCCGCGACAAGCAGTTCGGCACCTACATCCAGGATGACTGGCAGGTCGACGACCACTGGACCTTCAACCTGGGCGTGCGCTGGGATTACGAGAAGACGCCTTCGTACCTCGACTACGTGACGCCGGCGAGCGTGGTGTCCGCGCTCAATTCGCAGGACCCGAACGCACCGGCGGGCCAGTCGTATGCGCAGTCGCTTGCCATGGGCGGCGTGAACATCAACGACTACATTTCCACCGGCAACAACCGCAAGGCGAAGAAAAACGAGATCCAGCCGCGCCTGGGCTTCTCCAACGATCTGTTCGGTGACGAGAAGCACGTGATCTTCGGCGGCTGGGGTCGTTCGTACGATCGCAACCTGTACGAATCGCTGCAGGTCGAAGAGACCAAGTCGGTGCTGTCGCAGCCCGAGCTGTTCTTCAATACGCCGAGCCAGCCGTGCACGCCCAGCGCCACCTGCCTGACGTGGAATCCGGCCTACCTGAGCATTCCCGCTCTCCAAGCGCTCGTTGCCAACAGCAACGCGGGCAAGGAAGTGGACATGATCAACAACAACCTCAAGGCGCCGTATTCCGATCAGATGAGCATCGGCATGCGCAATCAGATCGGCGAGTGGAACACCAGCATCACCTTCGTGAACATCAAGAGCCACGACGGCATCGTATACACGCTGGGCAACCGTCGTCCGGACGGCACGTTCTGGGGCGGCGGCAGCCAGCCGTGGAGCTTCGGCATCCCGGGCTATGGCACGCTGATCATCGGCAACAATGGCCTGAAGACGAAGACCAACCAGATCCTGCTCTCCGCCGAAAAGCCGTACACGGTGGATTCGCACTGGAGCGCCACGTTCGCGTACACCTACACGAACGCCGTGCAGAACAACGACAACAACGATCCGACCGACCAGTACGCGTTTGACTACGAGAAGATCGGCAACTACCCGTTCTCCGCTGCACCCGGCGTCTCCAAGCATCGCCTGGTGGCCACGGGCTCGCTCGATGGTCCGTGGGGCTTTGTGTTCGGCAGCAAGCTGACGCTGGCTACGCCGGTACCTGATCTGGGCCTGTCCTGCTACGGCGCACCAGCGCCAGGCTATGACAGTGGCTTCACCAACGGTGGCGGCTGCCTGAACTTTGCGATCCGTCCGCCGGGCGAGGGCAAGTTCCTGGTCGGTGGCAAGGTGTTCGGTTATCGCGACATCGATTTCCAGGCGACCAAGAACTTCAAGATCTACGGCAACCTCAACGCCTATGTGCGCATCGACCTGCTCAATGCGTTCAACTGGAACAACTACGTCGGCTTCATCGAGACCATCGGCGACAACGGTGTGTTGAACAAGCGTCAGGTGATCTACAACCCGACGGGCGACATCACCGGCTACCCGCGCACCCTCAAGGTCACCGCAGGTATCAACTTCTAAGTGGCATCCCCCATGGCCGTCAGGGACGATGGCATTTAACGAGGCCCGCGCATTGCGGGCCTCTCTTTGAGAGCATCGCATCATGACCAAGCATCTTCTTCGCGCCGTACTGGTCGGCGCTCTCACGCTGGCCGCCGGCACCGCCTGGGCGGCGCCGGTGCCGGATACCGCACCCACGCTCAAGTACAACGCGCTTCCCAAGGACCAGCGCGCCGCCATCGATGAGCTGGAGCAGCGCACGTTCCAATGGTTCTGGGACAGCGCCGATCCGAAGACAGGACTGATTCCCGATCATTGGCCGGGCGAATCATTCGCCAGCATCGCTTCGGTGGGCTTCGGGCTCACCGCCTACGGCGTGGGCGTGGAGCGCGGCTACGTGACGCGCGCGCAGGCCGTGGATCGCACACTGGCCACGCTGCGTTTCTTCAACGAGGCCACGCAGAACGACAGCGAGGACGACGCCACCGGCTATCACGGCTTCTTCTATCACTTCCTCGACATGAAGACCGGCAAGCGCTATGGGCGCGGGGTCGAACTGTCGAGTGTGGACACCACGTGGCTGCTTTGCGGCGTGTTGTTCGCGCAGACCTATTTCGACGGCCATTCCGCCAAGGAAAAAGAAATACGCGAGCTGGCCGACGCGATCTACAAGCGCGTCGACTGGACGTGGATGCAACCGAAGGCGCCGCTGGTCAGCATGGGCTGGACGCCGGGCGGCAAGTTCATCCCGGCCAACTGGAAAGGCTACGACGAAGGCATGCTGGTGTACGTGCTGGCGATGGGCTCGCCCACGCATCCGGTGAGCGACGACGCGTGGCAGGCCTGGACAAAGACGTACCCGAAGCAGTGGGGCGAATTCCAGGGACGCACCTTCCTAAACTTCGCGCCTCTGTTCGGCCATCAATACAGCCATGCGTGGGTCGACTTCCGCGGCATCCAGGATGCCTGGGGCCGCGACCACCACACCGACTATTTCGAGAACAGCCGCCAGGCCACCTACGCCCAGCGCTCCTACGCCATCGCCAATCCCAATCATTGGGAAGACTACGGCGAGAACGTGTGGGGCCTCACCGCCTGCAACGGCCCGGGCGACGCGGTGGTGAAACGCGACGACGGCAGCACGCGCGCGTTCTACGGTTACACGGCGCGCGGCGCGGGCCTCGACTACATCTCCGATGACGGTACCATCGCTCCGACCGCCGCCGGCGGCTCCATCGCGTTCGCGCCGGAAATCGTGGTGCCCGCGCTGCTGGAGATGAAGAAGCGCTACGGTGATGCGGTCTATGGCAAATACGGTTTCGTCGATGCCTTCAACCCGAGCTACGACACCGGCGCCAAGCCCAGCGAAGGCCGCGTGGTGCCGGGCATGGGCTGGGCTGACGACAAGCAGATCGGCATCGACCAGGGGCCCATCGTGTTGATGATCGAGAACTGGCGCAGCGGCTTCGTGTGGAATGTGATGCGCAGGAACCCGTATGTCCGCAAGGGTCTGGAACGCGCCGGCTTCACCGGTGGCTGGATGGACCAGAAGAAGTGAAGAGCGATGCCTGAGCCGTCACGCCGCATCAGCGCCACAAGCAGCCGGCTGGCAAGCGGCCTGCTGCTCCTGGTTGCGCTGGTGCTGGCGGGCTGCTCTTCATCGCAGGACGCACACACGCTGACCTTCTGGACCATCGGCCGCGAAGGCGAGGCGGTGGTGAAGCTGTTGCCCGAGTTCGAGCGCGAACATCCAGGCATCCGCGTGAAGGTGCAGCAGATGCCGCTGACCGCGGCGCACCAGAAGCTGCTCACGGCGTTTGCGGGAAACTCCACGCCGGACCTCAGTCAGCTCGGCAATACCTGGCTGCCGGAGTTCGTGGCGTTGCGTGCGCTCGAACCGCTGCAGCAACGCGTCGCCGCCTCGACGGTGGTGAAGCCTGCGGATTACTTCGATCACATCTGGTCGACCAATGTGATCGATGGCGGGCTCTATGGCGTGCCGTGGTATGTGGATACGCGGCTGCTGTTCTATCGCCGTGACTTGCTGAAAGCGGCGGGCTTCGATGCGCCACCGCGCGACTGGGCACAATGGCGTGCCATGCTGGCGGCGCTCAGCCATCCTGATCGCGGCACCTTCGGCATTCTGCTGCCCACCAACGAATACGAACAGCTGATGTCGCTGGCGCTGCAGCAGCCCGAGTCGATGCTGCGCGACGGCGGGCGCTACGGCAATTTCCGCAGCGCCGGCTTCAAGCGTGCGCTGGCGTTCTATGTCGATACGTTCCGCCTGCATCAGGCGCCGGCCATCACCGCGGTGGAGGCGGGCAACCCGTGGGAGGAATTCGGCCGCGGCGTGTACACGTTCTATTTCTCGGGGCCCTGGAACATCGGCGAGTTTCGCCAGCGCCTGCCCGAGGATCGCGAGAACGAATGGGCCACGGCTCCGCTACCCGGACCCGATGGTGCAGGCTCCGGTGCCGCAGGTGGTTCCAGCCTCGTGGTGTTCCGTCGTTCCACGCACAAGGATGAAGCATGGGCGCTCATCGAATACCTTTCGCGGCCCGACGTACAGCAGCGCTTCTACGATCTGCTCGGCGACATGCCGGCACGCCGTAGCGCGTGGGATGGCGGCAGCCTGCGCACCGATCCGAAAGTGCAGGCATTCCGCGAACAACTCGAACACGTGAAGGCCACGCCGCCGGTGCCCGAATGGGAACAGATCGCCAACGAGATGCAGCTGGTGGCGGCGCAGGCTGTCGCGGGTGAATTGACCATCGATGAGGCCGCGGCCGAGATCGACCGTCGCGCGGATCGCATCCTGGAAAAACGGCGCTGGATACTCGACCACTCGCCGGTGGCGCAGGTGAAGCCATGAACGGACAGCGAGCGGCATGGTGGTTCCTCGCGCCGGCGCTGCTGGTGCTCGGCGTGTTCTTCCTGCTGCCGGTGGTGGCCGCACTGGGGCTCAGCCTCACCGACTACGACCTCTACGCGCTCGCGGACATTCGCCATTTGCGGTTCGTTGCGCTGGGCAATTACTGGAATCTTTTGCACCAGCCCAAGTTCTGGTCCGCACTGGGCCACACGTTCTACTTCGTGGTCGTTGGCGTGCCGCTGTCGCTGATGGTGTCGCTGGGCGCGGCCTTGCTGCTGCATTCGCCGCTGGTGCGCTTCAAGACGGTGTTCCGTACAGCGCTGTTCGCGCCGGTGGTCACCACCGTGGTGGCCGTGGCGGTGGTGTGGCGCTACATCCTCAACACCAAGTACGGCTTGTTGAATTACGTGCTGGGCGCGGTGGGCATTCACCCGGTGGACTGGCTGGGCGACCCGCACTGGGCGATGCCTTCGATCATCGTGTTCGCCGTGTGGAAGAACTTCGGCTACAACATGATCATCTTCCTCGCCGGTTTGCAGGCGATTCCCAAGGATCTGTACGAGGCCGCGCGTATCGATGGCGCGTCCGCGTTGCAGCAGTTCCGCCACATCACGCTGCCCATGCTCGGCCCCACGCTGCTGATGGTGAGCATTCTTACCGTCTCCGGCTATTTCCAGCTGTTCGCCGAGCCTTACGTAATGACCGAAGGTGGCCCGCTGCAGAGCACCACCAGCGTGCTGTACCTGATGTACAACGAAGGCTTCAAATGGTGGAACTTCGGTGCCGCGTCGGCGGTGGCGTTCCTTCTGTTCGTGATCATGTTCGTGGTCACCGCGCTGATGTTGCGGTTGGGGCGGCGAGGAGAGCCAGCATGAATCCACGCGCAGCCAAGGCCATCATCCATGGGCTGCTGATCGGCGGCACGCTGGTCGCCGTGTTTCCCTTGCTGTGGATGTTCTCCGTCTCGTTCATGCGGCCCGGTGAGGCGAGCAGCCTGCCGCCGCCGTTGTGGCCTGCACATGCGAGCTGGCATAACTACGAAGTGCTGTTCCTGCGCGCCGGCGTGGGGCGTTATCTCTTCAACAGCCTGGCGATTTCCACCGCCATCACCGTGCTGTCGCTCGCCTTCAACCTGATGGCGGGTTATGCCTTCGCGAAGTTGCGTTTTGCCGGCCGCGAGCGTCTGTTCCAGTCGCTGCTCGGCATGCTGGTGATTCCGGCGCAGGTAGCGATGCTGCCGCTGTTCCTCATGCTCAAGTACATGGGCCTGGTGAACAGCTACGCCGCGGTGATCGTGCCGGCCATGGCCACGGCGTTCGGCATCTTCCTGGTGCGCCAATACGCACGCGGCATTCCCGATGAATTGCTGGAGGCGGCGCGCATCGACGGCGCGGGCGAATGGCGCATCTTCGGCCAGATCGTGCTGCCGCTGCTCAAGCCCATCATGGTGACCCTGGCGATCTTCACCTTCCTCACCGCGTGGAACGATTTCATGTGGCCGCTGATCGCGCTGACCGGCCAGGAGCACTACACGTTGCCCTTGGGGCTGGCGTCGCTGGCGCGCGAACACGCGCAGGACAGCGAGCTGATGATGGCCGGCTCGGTGGTCACGGTGATCCCTGTGCTAGTGCTGTTCCTCGCGATGCAGCGCTACTACATCGAAGGTCTCTTGCTGGGCAGCGTGAAGGGCTGACTGTCCGCTCAGGCGATTCGTGCGCCGGAGGTGGGGTCGAAGACATGCAGACGATCAAGCGCCAGTTCGAAATGCATCACGCTGCCGGCGTCGGGCAACGCGCCAGGCGGTACGCGCGATACCAGCGATTGTTCGCCGCGGCGCAGGTTGAGGAAGATCTCGTTGCCGACGGGTTCCGTCACTTCGAGCACGGCATGCACCACTGCGTTCGCTTCGCTCGCAGGGCGCAGGTCTTCCGGACGAACGCCGAGGACCACGTTGCGATCGATCCACGGCAGCAGTTCGGGCGTTTGCGCCTCCAGTGCGCCCAGCCGCACATCACCCAGCGGCGTCTCGAGTTGCCAGCCGTCGCCGTGGCGCAAGGTGCCACTCAGAAGATTCATCGCCGGCGAGCCGAGAAAGCCGGCCACGAACAGGTTGGCCGGCTTTTGATAAAGGCGCATCGGCGTGTCGATCTGCTGGATCTGCCCGCCATTGAGCACCACGATGCGCTGGCCCAGCGTCATCGCCTCCACTTGGTCGTGCGTCACGTAGATCATGGTGGCGCCGAGCTGGCGATGCAGTCGCGCGATCTCCACGCGCATCGAGAGGCGCAGCTTGGCGTCGAGGTTGGACAGCGGTTCGTCCAGCAGGAACACCTTCGGCTCGCGCACCAGCGCACGCCCCAGCGCCACGCGTTGCCGCTGGCCGCCGGACAGCGCCGCGGGCAGCGACGTGAGTCGGTGCTCCAGCTCCAGTTGCCTGGCCGCCTGATGCACGCGCTGATCGATCTCGGTTTTCGACTTACCGCGCAAACGCAGGCCGAAGGCGAGATTCTCGGCCACCGTCATGTGCGGATAGAGCGCATAGTTCTGGAACACCATGGCGATGTCGCGATCCTTCGGCGACACGTCGTTCACCACGCGTCCGTCAATGCTGAGTGTGCCGGAGGAAATCGATTCCAGTCCGGCGATCATGCGCAGCAGCGTGGTCTTGCCGCAGCCCGAGGGGCCCACCAATACCAGCAGCTCGCCATTGGCGATATCGAACGTGGCTTCGGCCACGCCGATGTGGCCATTGGAGTAGACCTTGCTGACGCGATCCAGATTCACCGTTGCCATCGACGCCTGACACTCCTGCTCTGCGGCGGCTGGGTGGCTCACCGTATACGAATGTGGATGCAACCGGTGCACATCTTGGTCGCGCTCGGCTATTCTCAGTATGTAATCGTTTACATCAAGCCGCACTGCGGCATAGGGGATCTTTCCAAATGACCCAGAGCTATCGCTTTCCCCCAGGCTTCCATTGGGGTGCCGCGACCTCGGCCTATCAAATCGAAGGCTCACCCCTGGCCGACGGTGCGGGTCCGAGCATCTGGGAACGCTTCGCGCATACGCCCGGCATGATGGCCAACGGCGACACCGGCGACATCGCCTGCGATCACTACCGCCGCTACAAGGACGACGTGCAGCTGATGCGCGCGCTCGGCCTGCAGGGCTATCGCTTCAGCATCGCCTGGGCGCGCGTGTTGCCCGAGGGTACCGGTCGCATCAACCAGAAGGGCGTGGACTTCTATTCGCGCCTGGTCGACGAGTTGCTCGAGAACGGCATCGAGCCCAACGCCACGCTGTTCCACTGGGATCTTCCCGCGGCGCTGGACGATCGCGGCGGCTGGCTCAACCGAGATATCGCGAACTGGTTCGCCGAGTACGCCAGCGTCATGTACAAGGCGCTGGACGGCCGCGTGAAGCGCTGGTCTACGCTTAATGAGCCGTGGGTGGTCACCGATGGCGGCTACTTGCATGGTGCGTTGGCCCCGGGTCACCGCAGCAAGTACGAAGCGCCCATCGCCGCGCACAACCTGATGCGTGCCAGCGGCGCCGGCATCCAGGCGTATCGCGCGGTGGGCAAGCATGAGATCGGCGTGGTGTTCAACATCGAGCCGAAGTATCCGGCATCGAACAGCCCGGAAGACATCGCCGCCACGCGTCGCGCGCATGCGTACATGAATGAGCAGTTCGCCGACCCGGCGCTGCTGGGCAGTTATCCGCCGGAGTTGAAGGAGATCTTTGGGCCGGCGTGGCCGGATTTTCCGGAAGAGGATTTCAAGCTCACCAAGCAGAAGGTGGATTTCGTCGGCCTCAACTACTACACGCGCGCCGTGGTGAAGCACGATCCCAACGCCTATCCGCTGAAGGCCGTGCCGGTGAAGCAGCCCAACACCACGTACACCGAAACCGGCTGGGAAGTGTACGAACAAGGCTTCACCGACATGTTCACCTGGTTCAAGGGTCGCTACGGTGATATTCCGCTGTACGTCACCGAGAACGGCTCGGCCTTCTACGACGCGCCGGTGGCCGAGGGTGATGTCGTGCAGGATCCGCTGCGCACCAGCTATCTGCGCAAGCACTTGAAGGCCATGCACGATGCCATCGAGCAGGGCGTGAACATCAAGGGCTATTACGCGTGGTCGCTGCTGGACAACCTGGAGTGGTCGCTGGGCTTCGCCAAGCGCTTTGGCTTGTATCACGTGGATTTTGCGACGCAGAAGCGCACGCCGAAGGCGACGGCGAAGTTTTATGCGGAGGTGATTGCATCGAATGGTGACGTGCTCGATACCTGATCGATGACTTGCGATGGGAGCGCACGCCGTGCGCTCCCATGGAAGACGTCGCCGTTCTTAGCCGGCTACGGCCTGGTCGATCTCCACCGGCTGCAGCAGCCACGCCTTCAAGGCATCGTCGCTTGCTGCCATCGGCTCCGCCTGCGACCGCCGTTGCAGCATCGCAGCCAGTGCGGGTGGTACGTCTACGTGTCGACCGATCAACGGCTCGACCACGCTGTCGAACTTGGCTGGATGGGCGGTCGACACCACGGCCCAGGGCAGGCCGGTAACGCCCATGTTGTCCAGCAGATGCACGGCGGTGGCGGTGTGAGGACAGAACACCTCGTCGTGGTCGCGCGCGTGGCGCACGATGGTGTCGCGGATGGCGTTGTCGTCGACGCTGCTGGCGTGCAATTGCAGGCGCAGTTCGTGATCGTGCGGGTAGGTCCAGCGCAGTCGTTCGAAGTTGCTCGGTGCGCCGACGTCCATGGCGTTGGCCAGCGTGGCCACGGCCGGACGCGGCGAATAGGGCGAGCCGTCGAAGTAGTCGCTGAGCGTGGCGTTGGCGTTGCAGGCAAGATGGATTTCGCCCACGGGCAGGCCCATGTCGCGTACCCATACGCAGGCCAGCGCATTGCCAAGGTTGCCGGTGGGAACGATGAAGTTGAGCGGCGCGCGATGCTGGTGCCACCACGCCAGCGAGGCATGCGCGTAGTAACTCATCTGCGGCAGCAGGCGGCCCAGGCTGATGCTGTTGGCCGATGAGAGCGGCACGCGCGCTTGCAGCGACGCATCGTTGAGCGACGCCTTCACCATGCGCTGGCACTCATCGAATGTGCCGTCCACGCGCAAGGCCTGCACGTTGTCGCCGAAGCAGCCGAGTTGGTGCGCCTGGCGTGGCGATACGCGGCCATCCGGATAGAGAATCACCACGCGCACGCCAGGCTGGCGATGGAATGCCGCTGCAACGGCGGCGCCGGTGTCGCCGGAGGTCGCGACCAGGATGGTCAGCGGCGCTTCGGCATGACGTCGCAGGCGACGGAAACAGGCGGCGAGAAAACGTGCGCCCACATCCTTGAACGCTGCGCTTGGGCCGTGGAAGAGTTCCAGTAGCGATGCATCCTGGCGATACGCCAACGGCCTGAGCGGTATGTCGAAGTTGAGCGCTTCACGGCAGATCGCCGGAAGTTCGCCAGCCAGCGACGATCCGCGGAAGAACGGATCGAGCAGCGTGGTCGCGGTGTCGGCCAGCGAACCATCGGGATCGAAGTCCGCCACGTCCAGCTGCGGCAATGCCTCCGGCACGTAGAGGCCGCCATCGGGCGCCAGGCCCGCGGCGATCACTTCCTCGATGCGTGCGGCATGCTTCGCTCCACGCGTGCTTCGGTAATGCAACGGCTCGATCATGCCGCGTCTTCCTCGTCGACCAGCGCTGCGGCGGGTCCATTGATGGGTGACACCAGCGCGTCGCTGGCGAGGCCTTCGTCGGCGAACGCCGCCGACATGGCCACCGCCGCACGCTCGGCATCCTCGCGTCGCTCGTACCAGCCGAACACGCTGGGACCGGCGCCGGAAATACTTGCGCCGAGCGCGTGGTGATCCAGGGCCGCCTGTTTCACGCGCGCGAAGCCTGGGACCAGCGGCGCGCGCCTTGGTTCCACCAGGACATCCTTCAGACCGTCGCGCACCAGTTCCGCATCGCTGCGATGAAGGCCGGTGAGCACGAGGGCGAGGTTCGCGTGTTGCGCCACCACGTCATGCAGCGAGAAGCCATCGGCAAGCACCGCGCGCGCCTTGCGTGTTTCCAGCACGGTGTGCGGATGCACCAGTGCGCAGTGCCAGTGCTCCGGCACGGGCAACCGCAGCAGGCGATCGCGCGTGGCGAGCACCAGGCCGCCGAGCAGCATGGGCCCGAGGTTGTCGCCATGGCGGCTGCCGCTGGCCACGGCTTCGCCGTCGAGTGCGAAGCCATAGAGCGCTTCGCGCGGAAGCGGGCGTTCGAGCAGCGCGTTGGCCGCTACCAACGCAGCCACGCATGAGGCCGCCGAACCGCCCATGCCGGAACCGAGCGCGATGCCCTTGTGCAGTTCCACTTCGAAGCCATGGCGCAAGCCCAGCGCGCGGCGCAGCGAGAGCAAGGCGGCACCCGCCGTGTTGCCGCTGGCTTCCAGCGGCAGATTGGTCACGCGCCCGTGGATGGCCGCGATGCGCACGGTGGGCTCGTCGATGCGGCGCACGATGGCGCGATCGCCCGCGCCGGCCACGCAATGGCCGAGGATGTCGAAGCCGACCGCGACGTTGCCGACGCTGGCATAGGCCATGGCTTGTGCGCTCAGTGCGCGCTGGGGAGAGGGCATGGGATCGATCAGTTGCGCATTCATCACCGCACCTCCAGCGCTTCGGCAATGCGCAGGAGATCGGCGAAAACGCCCGCCGCCGTCACTTCCGGCCCGGCGCCGGGACCCTGCACCAGCATCGGGTTCTCGCGATAGCGGTGCGTGGTGAACTGTACGATGTTGTCGGTGAGACGCGTATGAGCGAACGGATGCGATGCCGGCAACAGCGCCAGCCGCACGCTCGCATGACCCTTCGCATCGAGGCTGGCGACATGGCGCAGCACGCAGCCCTGGGCCTGCGCATGCGCCAGCTGATTCGCCATGGGCGCATCGAGCCGATGCAGTTGGTCCATCGCCTCGGCGGCAGGCAGATCGGCCAGTTCGGGCGGCACCAGGCTCTGCACGTCCACGTCGTCGAGCGAGAGCGACCAGCCCGCCTCACGGGCAAGAATCACCAGCTTGCGCGCTACATCCAGGCCGGAGAGATCGTCGCGCGGATCGGGCTCGGTATAACCCAGCGCATGTGCTTCGCGAACCAGCGCGGAGAACGGGCGGCTGCCGTCATGGCGATGGCACAGCCACGCCAGCGTGCCGGAGAACATGCCTTCCACCGCGAGCAATTCGTCGCCGGTATCGAGCAGATCGCGCAGCGTCTGCACCACCGGCAGGCCCGCACACACCGTGGCTTCGTAGCGGAAGCGTGCGCCGCCGCCGCATGCAGCGCGGATGGCCTGCAGGCGCCACAGCGGACCGCTGCTGGCGAGCTTGTTCGGCGTCACCACGTGGATGCCCGCGGCGAGCCAGTCGGCGTAGCGCGACGCCACGGCTTCGCTGGCGCTGCAATCGATCAGCAGTGCATGACGGCCATCGTCGCCACGCAGATGCGCGGCGAATTCATCGAGGTTGCTGGGGCGCCAGATCTGCGCGCTGCCGTGCCGGCCGTTGAGTTCGGGGTCGTCCGCATCGAGCCACATGCGACGGCTCGCCGCCACGCCACACAAACGCAGGTCCAGTCCCGCCCGCGCAAGACGCGGCTGGGCGGTTCGCAGCTGCTCCAGCAGGGCGCTACCGACACGGCCGGGGCCCACGAGGCCCACGGCGAGCACGCGTTGGCGTGCGGTGACCGTCGGCAGCGCCACGGCATGCGGCGGTAGCGACGGTTGTTCGAGCGAAGGTGATGCGACAACGTTCACGATGGTCTCCTTGTGGAGGCCCGTGCTCGTTGAGGAAGTCGGAGTGTGCGCCGGCCCGCCTCATCGAGGGCGGGGCCGTTGGCGTCAGAAACTTAGTCGCGCACGGAAACCCACCCCGACCCGGTGGTAATAGTGGTCGTGGTGGTGGTCATGGTGGCGAGGGTCATGGCGCCGGCGAACAGCGACGCGTACCCGGTGCAGACCGGGTTCTGGAACATGCGTGCTGGCGCAATAAGTGGCGACATGGCCTGAACATAGGTCGATTGCTGCACCGCAGTCAACAGATTCGTTTGAAACTTTCGGAGGTTTACACCCGGCTGTTTCAACGATGAAACGCTCAGTCGCCGCCACCCGAGCGCCAGCGTGGCGGTTCGCCCTTGAGCCAGCACACGAGCATCAGCAGGGCGGTGAGCGCGGCGGCGTAGAGCAGGAACAAGCCGCTCTGGTGATCGCGCACCAGCCATTGCGTGCCGAACGCGAGCGCTGCGGCATAGGCGACGAACACCAGCACGCCCTGCCAGGTCGTGGGAAAACCCCAGCCCCAGCCGTAGCGCTTGGCGGGGAACCAGTATTTCTTTTCGTCCTGCATGAAGGTTTCCAGGCATGCCGATTGGGATCGCTGCGGAGTGTATGCCGAAGAAAGCCCTGGAGCTTCCGCAAGCTCACGCATCAGCGTTCCCCCTCCACCGTCATTCCCGCGAAAGCGGGAATGACGGTGGAGTGCTGGCTCCGTGCGGGATTTGGCCTCAGTGCGTGAGGTCGATGGTGTAGATCGCCGTGCCGTCGCCGTTGTCCTTGAGCTGGCGGATGTTCCTGAGGCCCGCTTCGCGCGCCACGTCCTGCTTGTTCGAGGCGGCCTTGAACACCACGTCGCCGCGCGCCTTCACCGGCACGAAATGCCACGAGGTGGCGGGCAGATCCTTGGCGGACAGGGTCTGCTTCTTCTGCAGCCACTTTGCCAGGATTTCGCGGGCGCCGTCGGGCGCGGCCAGCACGATGTTGTTGCCGTCCAGGCCTGGGAAGTTGCCGCCGCCGCTGGCGCGGTAATTGTTCGTGGCGACGATGAAGAACTGGTCCGGCTTCACCGGCTTGCCCTTGTAGCTGAGCTTGACGATGCGCTCGCCCACCGGCTTGGTCACGTCGATCTGGTAGCTGAGGTCGCCCTGGATCTGGTCGAAGTTGTAGCCGGGCAGGCGGTCGCTGATCAGCTGTTGCTCGCCGTCCTTGCTTGGGTCGATGCGGTTGAAGCGTTCGGCGGCCTTTTCCAGCCATGCCTTGAGGCCGGCGCCATCCACCTTCACCGCCGAAAGCGTGTTCGGATAGAAGTACAGGTCGGCCGCGCTGCGCAGCGTGAGCGGGCCCACGGCGATGTCGGTGTAGTCGTCGGGGCCGCCAAAGCCGGTGCGGAACGCGGCGGCGGCGGAGAGCACCGGCAGCTTGGCCAGTTCCGGATGCGTCTTGGCCAGTTCGCCCTGCACATAGTCGCGCATGGCCGCATTGATCGGCGCGAGCGCCGTCATGTTGCCTTCGTCCGCGAAGTAGCTGCTCAGGTGCACGCGCGTCTCGCCGATGGGCGTGTTCACGTAGGCCACGGCGCTTTCGTGCGCCTGCTTCACCAGCGGCGCGATGGTTGGGTCGGCCGGCACGCAGTCGTTCTTCTTGGCGCAGATGGGGCGCACTTCGCTGTGCGTCTGGCTGTCGTCGATCACCCAGCGGCCGTCCTTGCGCTGCAGGGCCAGGTCGATCACGCCCAGGTCCTTGCCGAAGAAGCCGCCCATCACGGCGGGCTTGCCGCGTACGAAGCCGCGCTCGGCGTCCACGTCCTTCATGCCCTTGTAGTGCGGGCCGGGGAATTCGGTGTGCGAATGGCCCATCAGCAGCACGTCGATGCCGGGCACGCCGGCCAGGTACCAGCCGCCGTTCTCCATGTCGGGCGTGTACGGCGCGGTGTTGAGGCCGCCGTGCAGCACGGCGACGACGATGTCCGGATGCTGCGCTTCGAGTTCCGGCAGGTATTTCTGCGCGGCTTCGACCACGCCGGTGACCGTCACCTTGCCAGCGAGGTTCTGCTTGTCCCAGTCGAGGATAGGCGGCGGCGTGAAGCCGATGATGCCGACCTTGAGCGGTACCTTGCGTGCCTTTCCATCCGGCCCGGTGACGGTGATGTCCTTCTGCACCATGGTCCACGGCTTGAAGATCGGCGCGCCGTCGCGGGCGCTGAACACGTTGGAGAGCACCAGCGGGAAGTGCGGGCCGGCGCAGCGGTCGGCGTGGCCGCCTTCCACGTTCATCGGCGTGCCGGTGACCTGGGAAAGGAAGGCCAGCCCGTAATTGAACTCGTGGTTGCCGGCGGTGCCGCCGTCGTAGCCCATGGCGTCCATGGCCTGGTAGATGCCCAGTTCCTCACCGCAGCCCACCGGCTTCACCAGCGACTGGTAGTCGGCCAGCACGCTGCCCTGGATGGTGTCGCCGCTGTCGAACAGGAAGCTGTTCGGGTACTGCGCGCGGGCGCGGCGGATCAGCGTGGCCACGCGCTCGTAGCCCACCGTGTCGTCTTCGCGCTGCTTGTAATAGTCGTAGCTGAGCACGTTGGAGTGGACGTCGGTGGTTTCCAGGATAGCCACCTGCGCGCGGCTGCCATCGGGCAGGGCGGAAACGGGGTGGCTGGTCGTCTGGCTGGCGCAGCCCGCCAGCACGGCGGCGGCCAGGGCGGCGAGGGGAAGAAGGCGGTGGGTCATCGGCCTGTCCATGGGTGGGCAACGGGGGAAAACGGGAAACCTAGCAGATCGGCATGTCGGCTTGCCGGCGCAACGGCCGCTGAACCGCATGGGGCCGCCGTTTGTCCGTTGCCGGCCATTGTGCATGTGACAGTGGCAAGTCCGTAGAATTGCGGCCGAATGACACCGGGCCAAACAGGGGGCCTTTTCCATATGCCGCAACCACTGAAGCGCTTTCTGCAGAAAACCGGACCCTGGCTGGTCGCGGCCGGTTTCTTCCTGTTCTGCGTGAGCATGACTGCGCTGCGCGAGCCCGCGCTGTTGCAGCAGGCGTTCGTGATCGCGCTGATGGTGTGCGCGTTCGGTGTGCTGGTGTCAGCCTTTGCGCGACCGGCCACGGCGCTGGTGGTCAGCGGCGGGTTGTTCCTCGGGCTGAACTTCCTGTCCGTGATGAAGCTGCGCTATCTCGACTCGCCGCTGATGCCGGCCGACTTCGTCTACTACGCGCGCAGCAGCCTGCTCGAAACGCTGGGTCACTATCCGCACCTGTGGATGCTCTCGGTGGTGGTGTGCGTGGTGGTGCCGTTGGTGCTGTGGGCGGTATGGCATTTCGATCGCCGCCTGCTGGCGCACCTGAGCCGCGGCCGCGCGTGGACGATGCGCTTGAGTGGCATGGCGCTGTGGGCCTTCGCGTTCTGGGTGTGCCTGCTGCCGAACGGTCCCTTCGCCGAAGTGCATGCGAAGAACGTGTGGGAGAAACTCTCCGACGACGCGCAGATCACCAACTTCTTCGTCAACTTCAGCGACTCGGACGTGCGCATGCCGGAGATGGGCGATGACGCCCAGGCCGAGCAGGAATGGGGCGCCACCGCATCGGGCGAACCGGCTGCCATCCCGCGTTCGCCGGAGTCGTATCCGGACATCGTGCAGGTGCTGGAAGAAAGCACCTTCAATCCGTCCAACTTCACCCAGTGCAACATCCCCGAATGCCGCGTGGCGATGTTCAAGCCGGATGTGCGTACGCGCTCGACCGGCCCGATGCGCGTGCACACGTTCGGCGGCGGCACGTGGGTGAGCGAGTTCGCCACGCTTACCGGCATGCCGCAGGACATCTTCGGTCCGGGCGGCATGTACGCGCCCTACGTGCTCGCACCGCACGTGCAGGACAGCCTGCCGCGCCAGCTGCAGCGCCTGGGCTACCTCACGATAGCCATCTATCCCACCAACGGCGCCTTCCTCAACGGACGCAACGCGTACCGCGCGTACGGTTTCGACCAGTTCTACGATGCCAACCAGCTCGGCCTGGAAGAGTGGGAAGAGACCGACAAGCAGATGTTCGACGCCGCCAAGCGCGTCTACGACAAGGTGAAGAAGCCGGGCCAGCCGGTGTTCGTGATGATCCTCACGCTGGCGCAGCATGGCCCGCACGATACCGATCCGCTGTCGTCGCTGCCTGCGCCGTTCAACAAGGGCGTGCTGAAGGGTTTGCCGACGCGCGAGTCGCTCAACTTCAACACCTACCTGGCGAACCTGCGCAATTCCGATGTGGCGATGCGCGGCCTGGAGCACGACTTCCTCGATCGCGCGCAGCCCACGGTGATCGTGCACTTTGGTGACCACCAGCCGTCGTTCAGCGGTTTGATTCGCGAGATGCCGCGCACGTGGCCGGATGAGTTGTCCTCGGTCAAGGACTACCTCACCTATTACATGATCAAGAGCAACTTCCAGGGTGCGTCACTGCCGCACTACCCGATGCTCGACATTGCGCTGCTGCCGAGCATGGTGCTGCAGGCGGCCGACCTGCCGACCGATCCGTATTTCTCGGCGGCCATCGCACTGCGTACGCGTTGCAACGGCCTCTATACCGATTGCGCGCAGCCCGGGCTGGTGAAGTCGTATCACGCGTGGATCTTCAATCGACTGCACGTGTACGAGTGAGCGAAGTTCCTGGGGCTGTTTCACGATCCCCTGATGACTTCCTGCCCCTCGCCGTCATTCCCGCGAAAGCGGGAATCCAGCGTCTTCAGGCATGTAAGAGCAAAGTCTCTGGATTCCCGCTTTCGCGGGAATGACGGTGGGGGATTGGCTGCTCACGGAAACGCTTGAACAGGCGCAGATTGCCGTGTCGCGTAGCCGACATCAGGCGTCGTAACGCACGCCCGAAATCCATGTCTCTGTGACTACCAGGCCATCATCGAGCACGGCGAAATCCGCATGCTGGCCTGCGACGAGGCGACCGTGCGTGCGGTCGAGTCCCAGCCAGGCGGCGGGGTACGCGCTCGCCATGCGCGAGGCCTCGGCCAGCGGCAATCCGACCATCTCTACCAGGTTGCGCACGCCGGTCGCCATGTCGAGCGCGGAACCGGCGAGCACGCCGTCGTCGCTCTGGCAGATGCCGTCGCGGGCAACGATGGTCTGGCCGTTGAGTACGTACTCCGGGTTGTCCGAACCCACCGGCGGCATCGCGTCGGTGACCAGCACGCTCTTGCCCTTGGCCTTGGCCGCAATGGCTACGCGCAGCGCGACGGGATGCACGTGATGGCCGTCCACGATCAGGCCGCACCAGCTGTGCGGATCGTCCAGCGCCGCGCCGACCACGCCGGGCTCGCGACTGCCGAGCGGCGTCATGGCGTTGTACAGGTGCGTGAAACCGGTGACGCCCGCTTCGAGCGCCGCGCGCGTGATGTCGTACGTCGCCGCGGTGTGGCCCGCGACCACGATGACGCCCGCTTCGCTGAGCTGGCGAATGGTATCCATCGGCACTTCTTCCACCGCGAGCGTGAGCATCACCACGCCGCGACGGTTGCGCGTGATGGCGGCGATGTCATCGGCATCGGGCAGGCGGAACAGCTTGGCGTCGTGGATGCCCTTGCGCGCGGTGGCGAGGAACGGGCCTTCGAGATGAATGCCGAGCACGCCCGGCACGCCTTGTTCGATGGCGGCGTCCACCGCATCGAGCGCCTTGCGCATCACCTCGGCAGTGTCGGTGATCAGCGTGGGCAGGAAGCCGGTGGTGCCGTACTTGCGATGCGCGGCGCCCATGGTCGCCAGTGCCTCCACCGTGGGCTCGGCGTTGAACAGCACGCCGCCGCCGCCGTTGACCTGCACGTCGATGAAGCCGGGCAGCAACAGGTGGCCCTTGAGATCGTGCGTCTTCGCGCGGGTGATGCGTGCGTCGTCGGCTCGCGTGATCGCTTCGATGCGATCGCCGCGCACCAGCACCGCCAGTCCGCCTTGCGGGCTGTGGTCGGTGAGGACGCGACCGTTGATGAGTGCGGTGAGTGGCGTGCTCATTACATCGTCTCCGTCACCTTGCGCAAATGCGGCGGTACGTCGGGATCGAAACCGCGTGCGAGCGACAGCGCGCTGGCGGCGCGATAGAAACTCTGCACGGCGAGCAGCGGTGTCACGATGGGCGCGATGTTGTCGGGCAGCGGCAGCTTGTCGGGATCGTGGTTGCCGGGCGCGGCGATGAACACGCGCGCGCCGCGCGAGCGGAACTCGTTCGCCACGGCGATGGTGTTGTCCTGCGTGCCGTCGCCCTGCGCGAAGAACAGCACCGGAAAACCTTCGCCCACGATGGCCATCGGGCCGTGCTTCACTTCGGCGGCGCTGAAGGCTTCCGCGTGGAGTCCGCAGGTTTCCTTGAGCTTGAGCGCGGCTTCCAGTGCGGCGCCGAAACCGAAGCCACGACCGACCACGAACAGGCTGCTCGCATTGGTGAGGCCTTGCACCATCGCGCTCCAGTCGCAGTCCCAGCCACGACGCAGATCGTCCGGCAGTCGATTGACCACCTCGTGCAGCGTCGCGTCGTTGCTCCAGTGCGCGGTGAGCTGCAGCACGGCGGCCAGCGTGGCGAGATAGCTCTTGGTGGCGGCCACGCTCAGTTCCGGGCCTGCGCGCAGCGGCACGAAGGTGTCGGCCATCTGCGCCAGCGGCGAATCTTCCACGTTCACCAGCGCCACCACGTGGGCGCCGGCATCCTTCGCGGCCTGCGCGCTGCGCAGCAGGTCGGGGCTCTTGCCCGATTGCGAGATGGCGACGAACAGCGCGCCGTCCATATGCAGGTCGGCGTCGTAGATGGAAGAGATGGACGGCGATGCAGAAGCGGTGATCAGCCCCAGGCGCGTTTCGAACACGTACTTGGCGTAGGCAGCCGCGTGATCGGAACTGCCGCGCGCACAGGTGACGATGAAGCGCGGCGGCTTGGCCCGCAGCTGCTCGCCGAGCGTCTTGAGTATCTGCGCGTTTTCGCGCAGCTGGCGCTCGACCACGGCGGCCGCCTCGTGGGCCTCGCGGTACATCAAAGTGTCGCTTGCTTCTTTCATCGTCCTATCTCGGTGACATGCACGAGGCGCATGCCGCGAGGCCAGAGGTGCGCGAGCGCGACCTCAGCCCTTGCGGGGCGCCGGGGTTTGCGGCGGCGCGGTGGATCCACGCACGACCAGTTCGGGTACAAAACATTCGCTGTGCGGCAGCTCGACGGCGGCGCCGGCCTTGCGCTGCAGTTCGGCCATCAGCTGCAGCGCCGCGTGGCGGCCGATGTCGCTGGTGGACTGGCGCGCGGTGGTGAGTGCTGGCCATGCCTGCTTGGAGAACGGGCTGTCCTCGAAGCCGGCGATGGAAAGACCCCACGGCACATCCAGTCCGCTGGAACGGGCGGCGGCGAGCACGCCGGCGGCGATTTCATCGTTGCTGCCAAAGATCGCGGTGGGCGGATCCTTCAGCGCGAGCAGCTTGCGTGCGCCGCGGAAACCATCGTCGAACGCATAGCGGCCGGGCAGCACCAGCTTCTTGTCGAGCGGCAGGCCGTAGTCGCGCAGCGCGTCGGCATAACCCTGGTAACGCTCCGGGCTGGAACGGTGATGCGGTTCGCCCCACAGGAAGCCGATGCGCTTGTGGCCCATCTGGATCAGGTGTTCGGTGATCGCGTACGCCGCGCTGCGGTCGTCGATGTAGACGCACGGCGCGCCATCGTGAGGATCGTCGCGCGAGGAAATGATGCGCACGAAGCTGATGTCGTTGGCGATCAGCGTGTTGACCAGTTCGGCTTGCTCGGACATCGGCGGCGCCAGCACCAGGCCTGCCAGGCGATTGCGCTCCACCAGCGCGCACAACTCCGCGGCGAGGTCAGGCGACGTCGAATCACACGGATGAATCAGCAGGCCGAAGCCGCGCTCGCGACAGGCGGACAGCACGCCGTCCTGCATGCTGATCACGTAGTGCGCGTTCGGGTTGTCGTAGACCAGCCCGATGGCATACGCATGCGTGCTGCGCAGGCCGCGCGCGGAGGGATTGGGCTGGTAGCCCAAGGCCTCGATCGCGCGTTCGACCTTTTCGCGCGTGTCGGCGCGCACCGAGGCTTCCCGGTTGATCACGCGCGAGACGGTCTTGAGCGAAACGCCCGAACGCTTGGCGACGTCCTTGATGGTGGGGTTGCGCAACACAAGAAACTCCAGCAAAACGGGGGAAGTGCATCGTAGCCCAGCGGAACCTTGCCTGCGGGTGGCGCGGTTTGCGCGCCAGCCCTGGGCTCAGCGTGCGTGCTGGCCGACGCGGTGCCCCCTCATGCCGTAATAGAGGATGTACAGGTAGCAAGGCACCATCAGTGCCATGAATACCAGTTGGAAGTTGAAGTGCTGTTTCAGGTGCACGAACAGCTGCGGCACCAGGGCACCGCCCGCGATGGCCATGATCAGCAGCGCCGATCCGCGCTCGGTGAGGCGACCGAGGCCATGGATGGCGAGCGGGAAGATGGCGGGCCACATCATGGCGTTGGCAAAACCCAGGGCAGCGACAAAGCCTACCGACGTGTGGCCGGTGGTCACGTACGCGCCTATGGTGAACAGCACGCCGAGCACGGCGGATACGGCCAGGTAGCTCTGCTGCGAAATGAAGCGCGGAATCAGCACCAGGCCGGCGAGGTAGCCGGCGAGCATGGCGATCAGCGTGTACGAGGTGAAATGCTTGGTCTCATCCAGCGGCAGGCCAAAACCCTGGCCATAGGTGCCGATGGCGTCGCCCGCCATCACTTCCACGCCCACGTAGAGGAACAGGCACAGCACGCCCAGCCACAGGTGCGGAAAACTGAAGATGCCGCCCTTGGCGTGGCCGATGTCCGACTCGGCGTTGGCGCCCGATGGCTTGATCTCCGGCAGCGGCGAACGGACCACCCAAATCGCCAGCAGCACCAGCAGCGCCGCCATGATCATGTACGGCATGTGGATCTTGGCGGCGAACGCATTGAGCAGCGCTTCCTTCGCTTCCGGCGAGGGTGCGGCCTTCACCTGCGTGTCGAAGGTGTCGATGCCGGTGAGCACCAGCGCACCGAACACGAACGGCGCGAGGGCGCCGGCCACCTTGTTGCAGATGCCCATGAAGGCAATGCGCTGCGCCGCGCTGTCGATGGGACCGAGAATGCTGATGTACGGGTTGGATGCCGTCTGCAGCAGCGCCAGGCCGGCGCCGATCACGAACAGGCCGACCAGCGCCGGATAGAAGATGCGCATGCTCACGAACTGGCCGAACAGCACCGCGCCAATCGCCATCACGAACAAGCCCAGGCCCATGCCCTTCTTCATGCCGGTGCGGCGAAGCACGCTGGACGAAGGGATGGCGAGGAAGAAATACGAGAAATAGAACACCAGCGGCACAAGGAAGGCGGAAACGTCATCCACGTTGAAGGCGAGCTTCACAAAGGTGATCAGCGGTCCGTTGAGCCAGGTCACGAAGCCGAAGATGAAGAACAGCACGCCGATGATGAGCATCGGCACCACGCTGGAAGCGCGCGACTCGCCAGCGGCAACGGTGTTGGCAGACATGGATGGACTTAACTCCCCGCGGATTGCCGCTGAACGATGGACCAGCAGTGGCCCGATTCCCCCGAAAGCCCTGCCCTCGGCGCACGGCGGAGGGCGGGATGAGCGAGTTATCGGTGCTATGCGTAACGTTGTCAAATTCTGACACGAGCAAGCCATCCAATGGTGCACGCATCTGTGGTCGCAAGGACCCCCGTGAAAGCCTGCCGTGCTGCGCCGCAATGGTCCCGGTTTGGCAGCAGTCGCGCCCGCTCCAGTAGTTAAAAATCCCTTTGATTACATAGTGTTGCACTGCATCATGTTTTTGCGTCGCAGGCGTCATTTGCTGCGATTGCTGGGCTGCGCCAAATCCTTGTTTCGCATGAAAAAACGGTCTGTTGACAACGTTGTCATCCGTGACGAGACTCGGGCCAAAATCGGGTCGCAGGTCGTGCAATGCGACAGGGGAATGACGAGGGGATGACGGTGGCGCAAAGCGGCAACCACAGTCTGGAGGCACGTCGGCTGGCGCTCCCTGCGGGGGTGTTCCTGGCGGCGGACGTCGGAGGAACGCACGCTCGCATCGGGTTGGTGAGCGGCGACCCGGACGGCACGCGCCCGGTGACGGTGCTGCAGTACCACCGCTATGCCTGCGCGGAGTGGCCGAGCCTCACCGCCGTGCTGCAGGACTTCGTCGGCCAGCTCGACCGTTCCGTGCACGTGAGCCGCTGCGCCGTGGCCAGCGCCGGTTATGTGCTGGGCGACGCCATCGTCAACGACAACCTGCCGTGGCCCGTCTCCATTCGCGACATCCGCGACAGCCTGGGCATCGAACAGCTCGCCGTCGTCAATGACTTCGAAGCCGTGGCCTATGCCACGCAGTTCCTCAGCCAGGCCGACACCACCGCGGTGATCGACACCGACGCATTGCCCGCCGAAGGTCCGGTGCTGGTGATGGGCCCCGGCACCGGCCTGGGTTCGGCCGTGCTGCTGCCCGGCAAACCGCACGCCACCGTGCTGGCCACCGAAGCAGGCCAGA
>Ga0209148_1000253_pt1 | contig 84643 bp, 90 predicted proteins | sample AraplaCol_mMF_r2_2_FD_184288 | JGI IMG/M metagenome (GOLD analysis project Ga0209148, IMG submission 184288) | Arabidopsis root microbial communities from North Carolina, USA - plate scrape CL_Col_mMF_r2 (SPAdes) (version 2) | ecosystem: Host-associated > Plants > Roots > Endosphere | place...
GCGAGATGCGCGGTGAGATCCGCGCCCTTCTTCTCGCCGAGGAAGACCACGTCGGGATATTTCTTCTCGAGCGCCGCCTTCTGCGGACCATCGCCGACGACGACCTTGGTGCCGGGCAGATCGAGCGCGAGGAACGCTTCGAGATTCTTCTCGACCGCCACGCGGCCCATGGTCATGAAGATCGGTCGCGGCAGATCGAGCTCTGCGGGAGAGTCAGGATGGAACAGCTCGGTGTTGACACCGCGCCCCCAGAAGCCGAGGCGCTTGAAGCCGCGCCCCGAAAGCTCCTGCCTCAGCGACGGCGTCGCCACCATGGTCATGGCGGCGGCATCGTGGAAGTGACGCAGCACGGCATAGCCGACGCCATCGGGGATGCCTGTTCGCACCGAGACATATTCCGGAAAGCGCGTGGTGTAGGATGTCGTGAAGGCGAGACGGTTGCGGCGGCAATAGGCCCGCGCGGCCCAGCCGATCGGCCCTTCAGTCGCGATGTGCAGGGCTTCCGGCGCGCACTTCTCGATTCGCCGCGCGATCTCTTTCCCGCTCGGTAGCGCGATGCGAATGCCCGGATAGGTCGGCAGCGGCCAGGACCGGAAGCCGTCGGGGGTCAGGAAGTCGATCTCGACATCGAGGGCCTTGGCGGCGGCAGCCAGCGAGGTCAGCGTCCTGACCACACCGTTGACTTGCGGATGCCAGGCGTCGGTCGCGATTAATACCCGCATGGGGAAATCCCGAGAGTTTGATGATTCTCAGGCATCGACCATCAACGAAGGATATTTCAGGCGTGTGACGTCACAGAAGTGTCGGCCCACTGTTTTGTTCGTTAACGAACCCAAGCGGCCACGAAACTGTCATGAAACAATCCTTGCCGCGATGAAACCGTTTTCGGTTTTCCGCGCAAACGTCCCGAAACTTGTTTCCGTTAGGAACTTAGGCAACGGAGCACCGCAACGGTGCCGGGGTGACCAAGAAACACCACGCAAACAGGGGCGACCAATGTTCAATCTGGACACGTTGAAGACGTATTCGCGCGCCGTTGCCGTCAGTGCAGTGGCCGTTGCTGCAATCGCATTTGCCGGCCCGGCCAAAGCCGCGCCCGTGCAGCTGTTTCCGTTCTTCCAGCCGCTGCCGGCGATGACTGCGCCGCAGCCGCTTCAGCCTTACCAGCCCTATTCGGCGCCGACCTATCAGGCTGCGCCGTCAGAGGATCAGGACGCCGTCGAGACGCCGGCCCGCTTCCGCCGCCAGACCGTTTCCTACGCGACGCGCGAAGCGCCGGGCACCATCATCATCGATACGCCCAACACCTATCTCTATTACGTGCTCGGCAACGGCCAGGCGATCCGCTACGGCATCGGCGTCGGCCGCGATGGCTTCACCTGGTCCGGCACGCAGTCGGTGACCAAGAAGGCCGAGTGGCCGGATTGGACCCCGCCGCCGGAAATGATCCAGCGCCAGCCCTATCTGCCGCGCCACATGGCCGGCGGCCCCGGCAACCCGCTCGGCGCCCGCGCCATGTATCTGGGCGGCACCGTCTACCGCATCCACGGCACCAACGCCCCCGACACGATCGGCAAGCACGTCTCGTCTGGTTGCATCCGCCTGACCAATGACGACGTCTCCGACCTCTATTCCCGCGTCAACGTCGGCACCAAGGTGATCGTGCTGCCGATGACCGAGCGCCGCGCCGAGCTTCGCTAACGCGAGGACGAGATTGAGATACGAACGGCCCCGGCGATGCCGGGGCCGTATTTGTTTGGGCCATATGGTCCGTCCTGGGGTATCGTTTTCAGCATGATCAGACTTCTCACACCCACGGATGCGGCTCTTTACCGCGCGATCAGGCTTGAGGCGCTGTCGGCGCATCCCGAAGCGTTCGCCAGCACCTTCGCGCACGAACAGGAAAAGCCGCTCGCCTGGTTCGAGCAGCGCCTCACGACGTCGGACGTGTTCGGCGCCTTCATCGACGGCAAGATCGTCGGCGTCGCGGGCTTCCGCCGGCAGGACGGTCCGCAGACCATGCACAAGGCCGATCTCTGGGGCATGTATGTGCGACATCAGGCAGGGAGATCTGGCGTGGGCCGACGCCTCGTCGACACGGTCATTGCCCATGCCGCAAAGCAGGTCGAAAAACTGCAACTGACCGTCGCGAGCAAGAATGAAGCAGCGTTACGGCTCTACAAAGCCGCCGGCTTCGTCGAATACGGCCGCGAGGTGAAGGCGCTGAAGCAGAACGGCTGCTATTTCGATGAAGTCCTGATGGAATTGTTCGTCGACGGAAGCGGCAAATAGCAAAGACGGCCCTGAGGAGACCGGGGCCGTCTTCAATCTGCACCGACGATCTTGTTACGCCCGCCCGCCCCGCCGCCCCGATAGCAGCCGCAGCCACGCCGCTGAGTGAAACGCGCTCATCAGGAGATACATCGGCACCATCCCGCCCAGCGACAGCCCGTGCCCGCCGGAGCAGAGCATATCCGTCGGGCCGCCACTGAAGGCGGCCGTCAGCAGGGCCATGACCGCGAAGGTGGGCGTTGCCGCAAGACCCAGCCACCGGGCAAGCTGGGATGCCGCCTCGCTGCCGTCACGCCTGAGGCTGGCGGGATGGACGTCGCTCATTGCGCGCCCGGCGCACGGAGCGCGATTTCGCCGGCGTCGGTGATCTCGACCCACTTCTTGTCGGGCTCCGCACCCACCTCATAGCTGTCGTTCCAGTTCCACCATTTGTAGGTCGGGCTCTTCGGATAGCCGGGAGGCGAATCCTCCCATGGCTCCTGGCGGCCGAGCGGGGTGATGTCGAGATAGTTCCAGGTGCCGCCCATCTGCTCGTCGCCGCGGCTCTTGATCAGATAGGTGCGGAAGATGCGGTCGCCGTCGCGGTAGAACACGTTGGTGCCGTGCCATTCGTCGACGCCGAAATCGGCATCGAAACTGTCGGTGATGGTGACCCACGGAATGTTCCAGCCCATCCGCGCCTTCAGTCGCGCGATATCCGCCTGCGGGGCGCGCGAGGCGAACACCAGCGTGGTGTCGCGGGCGTTCAGGTGCGAGACATGGGCGACCTGGTCGGCCACCATGGAGCAGCCGCGGCAGGCATGCTCCGGCCAGCCGAACACGCCCGGCTCGAAGAACGCCCGGTACAGGATGAGCTGCTTCCGGCCCTGGAACAGATCGAGCAGACTGGCCTTGCCCGAGGGCACCTCGAATGCGTAGGTTTTGCTGACTTCCATCCACGGCATGCGCCGGCGTTCGGCGGCGAGTGCGTCGCGGGCGCGGGTATGTGCCTTCTCCTTCACCAGCAGGACCTGCCGGGCTGCCTCCCACTCCTGCGGCGAAACCACAGGCGGTGTTAGCATGGCGGGCTGTCCGTTAGGCGCTGCTTTGTTTGCTGATGTCATCATGGCTCTCCAAATCTCATCCTCACCGCACATCGTCGGCCGTAGGGGAGTTGTCGCACCTGAGGGCTGCGTGGTGGGAGTAACAAGTGTGGCGGGATTTTCATGGAGTCGCTGATCACGGCCGCCGCCCGCGCGCTGGAGGCCGGCGATCCGCTCGGCGCGCTGAACCGCGTGGCGCTGCGCAACGATGCGCCCTCGCTGGCGCTGCGCGGCATCGCGATGGCCCAGCTCGGCGATCTCGCCAAGGCCAAGACGCTGCTGCGGAGCGCCGCCCGCGCCTTCGGTCCGCGCGAGGCGGTCGCGCGGGCCAGATGCGTGGTGGCTGAGGCCGAGATCGCGCTGGTCTCGCGCGACCTGAACTGGCCGGCGAAGACGTTAGCTGCGGCGCGGGCGACGCTGGCAAGCCACGGCGATCTCGCCAACGCCGCCCATGCCGGCCATATCGAGGCCCGCCGCCTGCTCCTGCTCGGACGCATCGACGAGGCCGAGCGGACGCTGGCCGAGATCGGCGCCTCGCCGCTGCCGCCCGCATCCCTGGTCGTGCGCGAGCTCGTGGTTGCTGGCATCGCCATCAGGCGACTCAAATCAAAAGAAGCGCGCACGGCGCTTGACCTCGCATCCCGCGCCGCGCGGCAGGCCGACATCCCGGCGCTGGTGGCCGAGGTCGACAGTGCGAGCCTCATCCTGAATACGCCGGCCGCGCGCCTGATCGCACGCGGCAGCGAGCATCCGCTGCTGCTCGGCGAGGTCGAACGCCTTGCGACCTCGACCGCGCTCGTCGTCGATACCTTCCATCATGTCGTGCGCCGGCAGGGCATTGCCGTGCCGCTGGGAACGCGGCCCGTGCTGTTCGCGCTCGCCCGCCTGCTGGCGCAGGCTTGGCCCGACGATGTCTCGCGCGAGGCGCTGATCTCGGGCGCGTTCCAGGCCAGGCACGCCGACGAGTCGCACCGCGCGCGCTTGCGCGTCGAGATCGGGCGGCTCCGCACCCAGCTCAAGCCGCTGGCCGAGATCAGCGCGACCAGACTGGGATTTGAGCTGGCGCCGCGAAAGACGCGCGACGTCATCGTACTGGCGCGCCCGGTCGAGGAGAAACATGCCGCGGTCCTTGCCATTCTTGCCGATGGCGAGCCGTGGTCGAGCTCGGCGCTCGCGCTCGCGCTCGGCATGAGCGCACGCACGGTGCAGCGGGCGCTGGAGGAGCTGGCGCGATCGAGCAAAGTGCAGTCATTCGGCCATGGCAGGGCGCGCCGCTGGATGACGCCGCCGGTCCCGGGTTTCCCGACAGGCTTGTTACTCCCGTCACCGCTGTTGAAAGCGTAGGATTCATTGATCGCCGCACAGGAAGCACAGCATGAAACGATCACCCGCCGAGATCATCCGCGAGTACGGGCCTTTTCCGGACGTCAAGGCCGTGCACGGCGTCACCTATGACGGCAGCCAGGTCTGGTTCGCGTCCGGCGACAAGGTGAACGCCCTCGATCCTGATAGCGGCAAGATCTCGCGCTCCATCGACGTCGCCGCGCATGCGGGGACGGCCTTCGACGGCCGCCACCTGTTCCAGATCGCCGAGGATCGCATCCAGAAGATCGACGCGGCGAGCGGCGCGGTCGTGAGCACGATTCCAGCGCCGGGCGGCGGTGGCGATTCCGGCCTGGCCTGGGCCGAGGGCTCGCTCTGGGTCGGTCAGTATCGCGAGCGCAAGATCCATCAGGTCGACCCTGAAACGGGAAAGATCCTCCGCACCATCGAAAGCAAGCGCTTCGTCACCGGGGTGACCTGGGTCGACGGCGAGCTCTGGCACGGCACTTGGGAAGGTGATGACAGCGACCTCAGGCGGATCGATCCTGATACGGGCAAGGTGCTCGAGCAGCTCGACATGCCGGAGGGGACGATGGTGTCGGGGCTGGAATCCGACGGCGGCGACCAGCTGTTCTGCGGCGGCGGCGACAGCGGACGCGTCAGAGCGGTTCGCCGCCCCAAGCACAGCTAAAGGGGGCGCAGCTAAAGGGGCCAGCTGGCCCGACAAAGCGAGCAACGGCGTCGCCGCTGCAATTAACCCATTTGCCGCAATTCCACCCCATCGGTGCGCTCTAGCGCCCTCCTCGCCCGCCCTGTAAAATCCCCGTCGGGCGGCCTGGGGGATTGATGCGTCTGACGTTGAATTTGAAGACTGTGCTGATCGCCGTGGCGGTGCTCGCGGCGTCGTTTTTCATTAGCCTGAAGGCGATGGACTGGCTCGCGCCGCGTGCGACCAATTCGGCGCCGCCGATCGCGCAATTGCCGCCGCTGCCGCCGGCCGCCAAGAGCTCGATCGTCGTGGCACCCGTCGTGATCGCGCTGTCGGCGATCCGCGACCAGGCCGAGAAGGCCTCGCCGCGCAATTTCGCCGGCAAGGCCGAGAACCCGATCTCGCAGATCCTGGAGAATGCCGATATCGGCTGGACCGCCGCCCGCGGGCCGATGTCGGCGACCGGTGACAAGGACGTGCTGACGCTGTCGACACCGATCACCGGCAAGCTGAACGTGACAGGCTCGCTGTCGGCGAAAGCCACCGGCGCGCTCGGCGATGCCCTTGGCAGCGTGCTCGGCGGCGACGCGGCGAAACGGATCGGCGCGGTCAACATCAAGAACCTGAATGCCAGCGCCGAGATCAAGGGCAGCGTCGTTGTCACCGCGCGCCCGAAGCTCGCGGCCGCCTGGCACCTCGAGCCGAATTTGGGCGCGCAGGTTAATCTCGGCGACACCAACGTCAACGTCGCCGGCGCCAAGGTCAACGTGCCGGCGCAGGTGAAACCGCTGATCGACAAGACCGTCGGCGAGCAGCTCAACGTCGTCGCCGAGCGCATCCGCAACGACCCCAGCCTGCGCGAGAACGCCAAGGTGCAATGGGCCAAGGCCTGCCGCTCGATCCCGCTCCAGGGCACCGGCTCTTCGGCGGCGCTGCCGCCGCTCTGGCTCGAGATGAAGCCGACCCGCGCCATTGCAGCTCAGCCGCGCGTCGATGCGCAGGCTGTGACCTTGCTGCTCGGCCTCGAGGCCGAGACGCGGGTGACGTCGACGCAGACCAAGCCGGACTGCCCGTTCCCCGACAAGATCTCCATCGTGCCGCCGACCGGCACCGGCGTGAATATCGGCGTGCCCATCGACGTGCCCTTCACCGAGATCAACAAGCTGATCGCGGCCCAGATGGTCGGCCACACCTATCCCGAGGACGGCTCCGGTCCGGTCGAGGTCACTGTCAAAAGCGTCAACGTCGTCCCGTCAGGCGATCGCCTTCTGATCTCGCTCTTGGTGCGCGCCAAGGAAAAGAAGAGCTGGCTCGGCTTGGGTGCGGAAGCGACCGTGCACATCTGGGGCCGGCCGATGCTCGACCAGGCGCAGCAGACGCTGCGGCTCGCCGACATCCAGCTCGCGGTCGAATCCGAGGCGGCCTTCGGCCTGCTCGGCGCGGCGGCCCGCGCCGTGGTGCCGCAAATGCAGCAGGCGCTGGTGCAAAAAGCGACACTCGACCTGAAGCCGATCGCCGCCAACGCGCGCGAGAAGATCGCAGCCGCAATCGCCGACTACCAGAAGAGCGAGGACGGCCTCAAGGTCGACGCCGTCATCAGCAGCCTGACGCTGGCTGACATCGCCTTCGATTCCAAGACGCTGCGCGTGGTTGCGGAAGCCGGCGGTACCCTCAACGTGTACGTGACCAAGCTGTCGGGGATGTAGCCTCGCCGCTGGCATTCTCGTCGGAGGGTGCTAAGCTGCTCGCCAGTAACCTCGGACGAGGTGCTGACAGCTGCTGTTGAGTGGGACGCGAAGACGATATGGACGCCGGTATGGTCACGCCCGCCCTGGTGCGCTTTTCCGGCATTCAGAAGACCTATGATGGCGAGCACCTCGTGGTGAAGAACCTCGATCTCGACATCAAAAAGGGCGAGTTCGTCACCCTGCTCGGCCCCTCGGGTTCGGGCAAGACGACCACGCTGATGATGCTGGCCGGCTTCGAGGTCCCGACCCAGGGCGAGATCTACCTCGCAGACCGCCCGATCAAGAACATGCCGCCGCACAAGCGCGACATCGGCATGGTGTTCCAGAATTATGCGCTGTTTCCGCACCTGACGATCGAGGAGAATGTCGCCTTTCCGCTCTCCGTCCGCAAGACGGGCAAGGCGGAAACGCAGGAGCGCGTCAAGGCGGCGCTCCGCATGATCAAGATGGAATCGCTGGCGCAGCGGCGCCCCGGGCAGCTCTCCGGCGGCCAGCAGCAGCGCGTGGCGCTGGCCCGCGCGCTGGTATTCAACCCGCAACTCGTGCTCATGGACGAGCCGCTCGGCGCGCTGGACAAGCGCCTGCGCGAGCAGATGCAGCTGGAGATCAAGCAGCTCCACGAGACCATGGGCATCACCGTCGTCTACGTCACCCACGACCAGAGCGAAGCGCTCACCATGTCGGACCGCATCGCCGTGTTCAACGACGGCATCGTGCAGCAGATCGACAAGCCCGATGCGCTCTACGAGCATCCGGTGAACAGCTTCGTCGCCAATTTCGTCGGCGAGAACAACGTGCTCTCTGGCACGGTGGAGACAACGGACAAGAATTATTGCCGCGTCGCGCTCAAGGCCGGCGGCACCGTCATGGCCCGTGCGGTCAACATATCGGGCGCGGGCGCAGCGACCTCGCTGTCGGTGCGGCCGGAGCGGATCGCCATCGTTCCCGATGGCGCCTCCAGCGACGGTGCGAACCGGCTGCCGGCCAAGGTTCAAAACACAATCTATCTCGGCGACCACGCGCTGGCCGTGCTCGACGTCGCGGGAAATAGCGAGTTCATGGTCAAGCTTCAGCCGGGCGCGCATGACAGCCTGAGATCGGGTGAAAATGTTGTCATCACTTTCCGCCCCGAGGACTGCCTCGCGCTCGACCCCGTTTGATAGATCGATCAACCTCAACGCAACTCACCTGAAGAAGGACAAGGACCATGTTGAAGCGCAAGACCAGCAAGATGACGGGCAAGATTGCTCTGGGTTTCGTCGCGGCGTTCACCGCCAGCGCAGCGCTGGTGACGGTTGCGCAAGCGCGTGACCTCACTGTCGTGTCATGGGGCGGTGCCTATCAGGATGCGCAGAAGAAGGTGTATTTCGAGCCGTTCAAGAAGGCGGCAGGTGTTGCCATGAACGACGAGTCCTGGGACGGCGGCGTCGGCGTGCTGCGCGCCAAGGTGCAGGGTGGCGCGGCCACCTGGGACGTCGTCCAGGTCGAGAGCGACGAGCTCGCGGTCGGGTGCGAGGAAGGCCTCTACGAGAAGCTGGACTATTCCAAGATCGGCGGCGAGGCCGCCTATATCAAGCCGTCCGTCAATCCGTGCGGCGTCGGCGCCATCCTCTATGATTTCGTACTCGGCTACGACAAGGACAAGCTGAAGGAGGCGCCGAAGGGCTGGGCCGACTTCTTCGACACCAAGAAGATCCCCGGCAAGCGCGCCTTGCGCCAGGGCCCGAAGACCACGCTCGAGATCGCCCTCATGGCCGACGGCGTCGCGCCGCAAGACGTCTACAAGGTGCTGGCGACCGACGAGGGCGTCGATCGCGCCTTCAAGAAGCTCGACACCATCAAGGGCGACCTCGTCTGGTGGAAGGCCGGCGCCCAGCCGCCGCAACTGCTCGCCTCCGGCGAGGTGGCGATGACCTCGGTCTACAACGGCCGCATCGACACCGCGAACAAGAACGAAAAGAAGAATTTCGGCATGGTGTGGGACGGCGCGCTGTTCACGCTCGACAGCTGGGTCATCCTGAAGGGCAGCCCGAACAAGGACGCGGCCTACAAGTTCCTGGAGTTCGCTGGCAAGGCGGAGAACCAGTCGAAGCTGTCGGAGAACATTGCCTACGGCACCTCGAACAAGGACGCCGCCGGCCTGATCCAGCCGGCCGTGCTGAAGGATCTGCCGACCGCGCCTGACAACATCAAGAACGCAGTCGAGATCAACGTCGCCTTCTGGCTCGAGAACATCGACAAGCTGACCGAGCGCTTCAACAAATGGGCCGCGAAGTAGCGCGGATGCGGTACCGGCGGAGGGGCACGCCCCTCCGCCTACGCCTCAAATGATCACCCCATGACAGCAGTTTCCCTGACCGGCACCGATGCCGGGACCAACGTGCCGCTCAAGCGCCGTCTGAAGCGGGCGGAGCGCGCGCGCCAGCTCAGGGCGTTCGCGCTTGTCGGGCCGCTGCTGCTGTTTCTGCTGTTCACCTTTGCCGGCCCTATCGCCGGCATGCTCTGGCATGCGGTCGATGACCACGAGGTGCGCCGGGTTCTGCCGCAGACGGTCGCGGCTCTCGCCAGCTGGGACGGCAAGGATCTCCCGGACGAAAAGGCCTTTGCCGCGCTGGCAAGCGACATTCAGGCGGCGCGCGACGCCGGCACCATTGCGATCGCAGCCAAGCGGCTCAACTATGCCCAAAACGGTTTTCGCACCATCCTCACCAGCACCGCGCGCAATCTGAAGGCGATGCCGGAGCCGGGCACGGCCAAGGAGACGCTGAGCAAGATCAACGCAGCCTGGCGCGACCGCGCCACCTGGACGACGATCAAGGGCGCCAGTGGTCCAGTCACCAGCTTCTATCTTCTGGGGGCGCTCGACCTTGTCAGGAACGCGGACGGCGCGATCGTCGCGGCCCCGCCGGATCAGGCCATCTACCGCGAGGTCTTCGGCCGGACCTTCCTCATCAGCCTCGGTGTCACCGTGCTCTGCCTGATCCTTGGCTTCCCGGTCGCCTATCTGCTGGCGACGCTGCCGCCGGGCCGGTCGAACCTGCTGATGATCTTCGTGCTGCTGCCGTTCTGGACCTCGCTTCTGGTCCGCACCTGCGCCTGGATCGTGCTGTTGCAGAGCAAGGGCGTCGTCAATGACAGCCTGCACTGGCTCGGCATCATCGACGAGCCGCTGCGCCTGATCTACAACCGCTTCGGTGTCTGCGTGGCGATGACCCACGTGCTGCTGCCGTTCATGATCCTGCCGCTCTACAGCACCATGAAGGCGATCTCGCCGGCCTATATGCGCGCCGCCGCCTCGCTCGGCGCGTCGCCCGTCACCGCATTCTTGAGGATCTACCTTCCGCAAACGCTGCCCGGCGTCGGCGCCGGGAGCCTGCTCGTCTTCATCCTCGCGCTCGGCTACTACATCACGCCGGCCCTCGTCGGCGGCGCCGCCGACCAGATGATCAGCTACTTCATCGCGCTCTACACCACCGAGACAGCCAATTGGGGCCTCGCGTCCGCGCTTGGTGCGGTGCTGCTGCTGGCCACCATTCTGCTCGCGCTCGTCTACGGCAAGCTGGTGCAGGGCCAGCAGGTGACGGGAGGGATGAAGAATTGAGCGACGCGCCCTCCCTCCGCACGCCCAGCCAGCGCATCGCCTGGATGACCACCATCGTCATCTCCACGCTGGTGTTCATCTTCCTGATCGCGCCGATCCTGGCGATCATGCCGCTGTCCTTCAGCTCGGGCTCGTATCTCACCTATCCGCTGCCCGGCCTCTCCTTTCGCTGGTACAACGACTTCATCAGTTCGGCGCGCTGGATGAATTCGCTGAAGAACAGCATGATCATCGGCGTCGCCTCGACGCTGATGTCCATGGTGCTCGGCACGCTGGCAGCGCTAGGGCTCGCGCAGTGGAAGAGCCGGTTCAAGCCGCTGGTGCTGGCGTTCGTGCTGTCGCCGGTCGTGGTGCCCGGCGTCATTACCGCCGTCGGTCTCTATTTCTTCTTCGCGCCGATCGGCCTCACCGGCAGCTATCTCGGCCTGATCCTCGCTCACACTGCGCTGGCGACGCCGTTCGTGGTGATCACGGTCGGCGCAACGCTGCAAAGCTTCGACACCAACCTCGCCCGCGCCGCCGCCTCGCTCGGCGCCTCGCCGCTTGAAGCGTTCCGCCGCGTGATTCTGCCGCTGATCCTGCCGGGCCTCGCATCGGGCGCCCTGTTCGCTTTCGCGACCAGTTTCGACGAGGTGGTGATCGTGCTGTTCATGGCGGGGCCCGAGCAACGCACCCTGCCGCGCGAGATGTTCAGCGGCATCCGCGAGAACATCAGCCCGACCATCACGGCCGCCGCCGTGATCCTGACGACGGTTTCGGTGATCCTCCTCGCCACGCTCGAAGGCCTGCGCCGACGCAACGAACGGCTGAAGGGCGGCGGCTGAGCCGCGCCCTTTTCGTCCTTCTCCCCTTGCGGGAGAAGTTGGCGCGAAGCGCCGGATGAGGGGTTCTCTCCGCGCATTCAATTGAGAATTGGACGCGCGGAGAGAACCCCTCACCCGTCTCGCCGCTATCGCGGCGAGCCACCCTCTCCCGCAAGGGGAGAGGGGGAAAGAAACACCGTCGCCCCCTACTTATTTCTCAACCCTCCGCATGCCTCCCCGGCTTTGCTCCCGCGACAGTTTGTGGCTAGAACAGTCCCCGCAACAAAGCCCCAACAACAACGCTAAGGGAGAAAACGAGATGCATAAACTCATCGCCGCGGTCGCGGCTGGCCTTGCCGTCGCCGCCACATCGGGCGCGGCGCAGGCGCAGATTTCCGACAACGTCGTCAAGCTCGGCGTGCTCACGGACATGTCGAGCCTCTACGCCGATGCGACCGGCAAGGGCTCGCTGGCCGCAGTCGAGATGGCCGTTGCCGATTACGGCGGCAAGGTCGCGGGCGTACCGATCCAGATCGTGTCCGCCGACCACCAGAACAAGCCCGACGTCGGCGTCAACATCGCTCGCAACTGGTACGACAACGAGAAGGTGGACGCGGTCATGGACGTGCCGACCTCCTCGGTCGCGCTGCCGATCTCGGCACTGACGCGCGAGAAGAACAAGATCAACATCAATTCCGGCGGCGGCTCCTCCGACATCACGGGTGTTGCCTGCTCGCCCAACACGGTGCACTGGACCTACGACACCTACGCGCTGTCGAACGTCGCCGGCAAGGCCATGGTGAAGCGAGGCGAGGACACCTGGTTCTTCGTCACCGCCGACTACGCCTTCGGCATGGCACTCCAGCGCGACGCCGCCAATGTGGTCAAGGAAAGCGGCGGCAAGGTGCTCGGCGAGGTCCGCCATCCGCTCAACTCGTCGGACTTCTCCTCCTTCCTGCTGCAGGCCCAGGCCTCGAAGGCCAAGGTGGTCGCGCTGGCGAATGCCGGCGGCGACACCACCAATGCGCTGAAGCAGGCCGCCGAATTCGGCCTCGTGCAGGGCGGCCAGAAGATGATCGCGCTGTTGCAGGAAATCACCGACACGCATTCGCTCGGCATCAAGGCGACGCAGGGCCTGATCGTCACCGACGCGTTCTACTGGGACATGAATGACGAGACCCGCACCTTCTCCAAGCGCTTCAACGAGAAGGTCGGTCACATGCCGACGATGATCCAGGCCGGCCTCTATTCCGCGACCATGCACTATCTGAAGGCGATCGAGGCCATCAAGACCGATGAAGCGCCGAAGGTGATGGAGCAGATGCGCAACACCCCGGTCAACGACTTCTTCGCCAAGAACGGCAAGATCCGCATCGACGGCCGCATGGTCCACGACATGTATCTGTTCGAGGTGAAGAAGCCGGAAGAATCCAAGGGCGAGTGGGACCTCTACAAGCTGATCGCCACCGTGCCCGGCGACGAAGCCTTCCGCCCGCTCGACAAGGGCGGCTGCCCGCTGGTGAAGTGAGATCTTCTCCGTCTCCCGCTGCGGCAGGGCAATCGCACATGGAGCGCACGCGGCTGCGGCGTTGACAGTGGGCTTCCTCTCCCGCAAGCGGGAGAGGCGGAGCAAGTCCGCTGGCAAAGATCACGACAGCGCGCCCGGTGAAAACCGGGCGCGCTTCGTTTCAGTACTCACGCGACGTTTATTACTCCGAGTACTTGAACTCGGGCATGTTCTTCAGCTCGTCCTTGGACGCATTGAACACGGCGTGGTCCGGATACCACTTCGAGCTCGATGTTGCCGTCGTGGTGGTGGTCGTCTTCTCGGTGCCGGTCGCAGCGCCGGTCGTCGTGGTCGCAGCGGGTTTGGCATTCGGGTTCGTGCTGGTGCCGGTATAGGCCACGGCCTCATTGACGAATTTCAGCTTCTCATAGGGCACGGCGACGAGATGCTCGCCCATGCCGAGGAAGCCGCCGACGCCGATCACGGCGATCTTGATCGCGCCGCTCTTGTCCATCAGCAGGTCGTTGATCGAGCCGATGTTCTCGTTGGCGTCGTTGTAGATCTTCAAGCCGGCCATCTTCGAGGCGCGCCATTCGCCCGACGCGCTCGTGGTTGTCGTCGTCGCGGTGCTGGCCGCGGGCGGCGCCTTGTCGGCTGTAGCGGTCGGATTTTGCGCAAACGCAACGGTCGCAAGCAAAGCGGTGCCGGCAAGGCCGGCGGCGATCGATTTCATCAACATTGTTGTCCTCTCCTTCAGCAGAAAACTTGTGCGGAGAGAACAGCGACGAACACGCACAGTTCCTAGGGTGCGGCAATTTCGTCGCGCCATTTGCGGCACTGCGGCGCGACGAAAAGTTCCTGGAACGTGCGAGATGCACAGTTCCCCGCCGACGATCATGCGCCCTGGGATGAAGCATGTTCGCGGCGAGGAACGCGCCGACCCGCGTCGCTCAGGTCAGCTCTTGTAGTCGATCAGGAGCGCGGAGATGTCCGTGCTGCTCGCACTCGTCGCACTGCCGTTGGCGCCGTATGACTGATTTGACGAGGATTGCGACTGCTGCAGCGCCTGGAGAAACTGCTCGAGGATTTTCGCCGTGCTGCTGTCGGTCGAGCTGCTGCTCGTCGGGTCCGTCTCCGACGTCGAGGAATCCGAAGAGCCGTCATCCGACGGCGGCGAACCGGGAGGCGGACCGCCGGCGCCGTGAGCGCCACCCGGCCCCTTGCTGAAGGCGGACTGAAACACGCCTTTCAGCTCGTCGGCCTGGCTCGATGTCAGCGTACCGTTCGAGACCTCATTGGAGATGAGATCGTCGATCTTGGATTTCAGGCCGTCCTTGGACGGCTTGGTGCCGCTGGATTGATCGCTGGGCTGGCTCTGCTGGAGCGCCGTATCGATGTCCTGCAGGGCCGTGCCGAGAGCGGACTGGTCGGACGACGAGATCGTGCCGTCCGACACTTCCGATTGCAATTCCTGCTGCAGCCGCTGGAGCGGCGATTGGTGATGACTGGCGGAGGCCGCCGAAATCGAGGTCATTGAGTGCACCGTGGTTTTTGCGGGGGTTTCGTACGCAACTGCGTCACGGTATGGTTAACGGGCTTAACGAGACCTTGCCGTGCGACGACGGTGTGGTTGCGGGGCATTGCGGACATTCGCCCGGAAACACACTGAAACAATAATCTTCGCCTTTTGGCCCGAATCTTGGACAAACAAGGCCCATGGCCATTCCTTCTCCCAACATCCTGGTCGTCGAGGACGATCGCGAAACCCGGACGTTGATTGCGAAATATCTGCGCAACAACTCCTGCAACGTCACCGCCGTGAGCGACGGCCGCGAGATGTCGCGCGCCATGGCCGACCACCGCGTCGATCTCATCATCCTCGACGTCATGCTGCCGGGCGAAGACGGCCTCACCCTGTGCCGGAAGGTGCGCTCCGAGGCGCAGACGCCGATCATCATGCTGACCGCGCGCGGCGAGGACGTCGACCGCATTGTCGGCCTCGAGATGGGCGCGGACGATTACCTGCCGAAGCCGTTCAACCCGCGCGAGCTGCTCGCCCGCATCAACGCGGTGCTGCGGCGTCAGGCCTCTGCACAGGCCGCGAGCTCGATCGAGGGCGCCTCGGTACTCGCCTTCGAAGGCTGGCGCATCGATTTGCGCCTGCGCGAGCTGCGCAATCCGGAAGGCGCCCGCGTCGCGGTGACCAGCGCCGAGTTCGACCTGCTCAGGACCTTCTGCGAGCGTCCCGGCCGCGTGCTGTCCCGCGACAGCCTGCTCGACCTCACACAGGGCCGCAACACCGGCTCCTTCGAGCGCTCCATCGACGTGCTGGTCAGCCGCATCCGCCGCAAGATCGAGCCCAATCCGGCCGATCCCACCATGATCAAGACGGTGCGTTCCGGCGGCTACCTGTTTACGCCTCGAACGGAAGCGGTTAGCACGCCCCTGAGCAACTGACAGGGCTTTGCGACGATGAAGCCGTTCGGGTTCTTTCATCTCAAGGGCATCGGCGGGCAGATCGCCGCGCTGGTGCTGGCTTCGACCGTCACGCTGCACCTCGTCGTCACCACCGCCTTTCTGCTCAGCCGTCCCGACCGCCCGGACAACCCGCCCGATGGCGCGCATCAACTGACCGACGCAGCGCTGCTGCTCGGCTCGGCGAGGCCGGACGACCGGCCGCGCCTGATCGCCGATCTCGCGCGCGCCTTCCCGAAGCTCAACATCGAGATATCAGCGCCGGGCACCGCGACTGTGGTCGACGACAATGAAGCCCAGCACCTGCGCGGCATCCGCCGCCATCTCGCCCGCGGCTACAAGGTGGTGCAGCTCGCGCCCAAGGACGACAAGGGCGATGCGCATCGCGTCGGCGTGGAATTGCCTGACGGCACCGTGATCGCGGGCCATGTCGAGATCGGTCCGCGTCCCTGGTTCTGGGGCGCACCGTGGCTGGTGACGCTGATGACCGCCTTCATCTGCATCACCGTGCTCGGCCTGTGGGCAGCGCGCGCGCTGGCGCAGCCGCTGTCGTCCTTTGCCAAGGCGGCCGAGAATTTCAGCCTGGACGGTGCTGCCGATCCGCTGCCCGAGCGCGGCCCGGAGGAGATCCGCTCGGTGGCCCGCGCGCTCAACCGCATGCACGAGCGCATTGCGCGGCTGATGTCGGATCGCACCAAGATGCTGGCGGCGATCAGCCACGATCTGCGCACCCCGATCACGCGGCTGCGCCTGCGCGCCGAATTCATCGAGGACGAAGGCAATCGCAAGCGCATGCTGATCGACCTCGACCAGATGCGCTCGATGCTGGAGAGCGTGCTGTCGCTGCTGCGCAACGACCGCAAGATCGAGGCGGTGACGCTGGTCGATATCGCCTCTACGCTGCAGCTGATCGCCGACCAGTTCGGCGATATGGGCCATGTCGTGCATTACGATGGTCCCGCCTCCGCAACCGCCGCCGCGCGTCCCGACGATCTGCATCGCGGCGTCACCAATCTCGTCGAGAACGCGGTGCGCTTCGGCGCCGAGGTGACGATCCGCCTCGACGTCTCAGGCACGAAGCTCATCATCGACGTCGAGGATGATGGCCCCGGCATTTCGGACGCGCGCAAGCAGGAGATGCTGGAGCCGTTCGTGCGCGGCGACGACGCGCGCACCATGGACGAATCCACCGGCTTCGGCCTTGGCCTGTCGATCGCGCGCGCGATCGCGCTCGCCCATGGCGGCGAGCTGTCGCTGCACGACCGTCAGCCGCACGGGCTGATCGTGCGGATGCAGCTGCCGGTGCTGCAACAGCCGCGACTGGCGGCTTAAGCCCACATGTCAGGCCGCGAGCGGCGGAGATTCGACCTCGTCGTAGATCGCGATCGCCTCGAAGCGATAATTGCAGGCGTGGCAGGTCCAGAGATAGCAGACCCGCCCCTCGCCCGGCTCGATCCAGTCGGGCTGCGCGATCGGCGCGCCGCACTGGGCACATGGGTTCTGGCTGGGCAGATCCTGTCCTGACATGTCGCCGCTGTGGGTGTTGACCATGGTTGTTCTTGGCATCGCTGCTTTTGTCATGGCACCTCTCCCGATTCGCGCGGGCTTCATACTCGCTTTCGCTGACATCTGCGAATAGACAGGGTCGCTGTCGCGAGTGGCCCGCCTGGGAGACTCCTGCGCCGGGATTGAGTCGTAACGGCGGCTCGGCGCCGCAAAATCAGCACCGGCGGCGTTTGGCCACATCATCGCCGCGTTCGGCAGGCCTAACGGCATCAGGGCGCAGGTCACTCGGGATCTCCAGGATTTTCCATGAAAATTTTACGCGTTGCCGCGCTGCTCGCGGCAGGATTGATGTCATCACTGATGCCGTCGCAGGCCGCCCTCGCAGGCCAGGCCGATTATGCCGAGATGGTCGCGATGCATGCGCGCGCCAACGGCGTGCCGGAGGCGCTGGTGCATCGCGTCATCATGCGCGAGAGCCGCTATCAGCCCGGCCTCGTCGGCCATGGCGGCACCATCGGGCTGATGCAGATCAAGCTCGCGACCGCCCGCGGCCTCGGCTACACCGGCGATGCGAGCGGCCTGCGCGACCCCAACACCAATCTCACCTACGCCGTCAAATACCTCGCCGGCGCCTATCACGCCGCCAATGGCGACCACGACCGGGCCGTGCGTTATTTCGCGGGCGGCTATTACTACGCTGCAAAGCGGCAGCGCCAGGAGATGGTGCGAGAGGCAAGCTTCGAGCCTCAGCTGGAGCCGAACGGCAATCCGCAGCCGATGTTCGGTCCCGCGCCGCATCGCAAGCTCGCACAGCAGGTCCGCAATGCGCGGGCGCAGGTTCCCGGGAACATGCGTTGACCACCCCGCCCCACTAGCCTACATTAGAGCCGTTCCGAGGGGTGCTCCGAGGAGGAGCTGAGATACCGCTAAATGGGCAAGCCTGCACTTCAGCAAGCAAGCCCAGGACCGCGGTGACCCTTTGAACCTGATCCGGGTCATGCCGGCGAAGGGACAGGGATGTTGCAGACGACCAAGCGACCGGATTCACCGGTATCCATCATCGGCGCGGGCATAGCCGGAGCCTGGCAGGCGCTGTTGTTCGCGCAGGCCGGCCACGCCGTGACCCTACACGAGCGCAGTGACGCTGACATGACCGATGCCACCAGCCACTGGGCCGGCGGCATGCTCGCGCCCTATTGCGAGGCGGAGGTCGCCGAACCGATCATCAGCCGCCTGGGGCTGCGCTCCCTGGACATCTGGCGGCGCGAGCTGCCGGACACCCCCTTCAACGGCTCGCTCGTCGTCGCCCATCCGCGCGAGCGCAACGATTTCGAGCGCTTTGCCCGGATGACCGAGGGCCATCGCCGGCTCGATGCCGCAGGCCTTGCCGAGCTCGAGCCATCGCTCGAAGGCCGCTTCCGCGATGCGCTGTTCTTCCCGACCGAGGGCCACGTCGAGCCGCGCCGCGTGCTGCCGAAGCTGCACGAGCGCATCAAGGCCGCCGGCGGCACCATCAAGTTCGGCAGCGATGTCACCGCCAACGACCTTGAGGGGCTCGTCATCGACTGCCGCGGCCTGTCCGCGCGCGAGGAGCAGCCTGAATTGCGCGGCGTCAAGGGCGAGATGATCCTGATCGAGACCTCTGAGGTGCAGCTGTCGCGCCCGGTGCGGCTGATCCATCCGCGCTGGCCGCTCTACGTGATCCCGCGCGAGGACAATCTGTTCATGCTGGGCGCGACCTCGATCGAGGCCGAGGACACCGGCGTGTCCGTCCGCTCCGCGCTGGAGCTCTTGGGCGCCGCCTATGCCGTGCATCCGGCGTTCGGCGAAGCCCGCATCGTCGAATTCGGCTCCGGCCTTCGCCCGGCGTATCCGGACAATTTGCCGCGCATCGGCGTGCGCGGCGGCAAGATCAGCGTCAACGGGCTTTACCGCCACGGTTTCCTGATCGCACCCGCCCTCGCCGAGCTGACGCTCGCTTACGTCGAGCGCGGCCAGATCGACAATGAGGTGATGCAATGCGCGTGATCGTGAATGGCGAGCAACGCGAGATCAGTTCAGCCAGCGTCGATGCGCTGCTCAGCGAGCTCGACTACGAGGGCACCCATTTCGCCATCGCGCTGAACTACGACGTCGTGCCGAAGAGCCGGTGGGCCGAGACGAGCCTGAAGGCCGGCGACGAGATCGAGATCATCACGCCCCGGCAGGGAGGCTGAAGCCATGGTGACCTTCTACGGCAAAACCTTCGACTCCCGCCTCCTGATCGGCAGCGCGCTCTATCCCTCGCCGGCGATCATGCAGGACGCCATCCGCAGCTCCGGCTCGAACATCGTCACGGTGTCGCTGCGGCGCGAATCCGCCGGCGGCAAGAGCGGCGATGCGTTCTGGAAGCTGATCCGCGAGCTCGACGTATCGGTGCTGCCGAACACCGCCGGCTGCCGCAGCGTCCGCGAGGCGGTGACCACGGCAAAACTCGCGCGCGAATTGTTCGCGACCTCCTGGATCAAGCTGGAGGTCATCGCCGACAACGACACGCTGCAGCCCGACGTCGTCGGCCTCGTCGAGGCCGCCACCATCCTGATCAAGGACGGCTTTGAAGTGTTCCCCTATTGCACAGAAGATCTGTCGGTCGCCAATCGCCTGGTCGATGCCGGCTGCAAGGTGGTGATGCCGTGGGCCGCGCCCATCGGCAGCGCGAAGGGTATCATCAATCGCGACGCGCTAAAACTGCTGCGCGAGCGGCTGCCTGATATCACGCTGGTGGTCGACGCCGGCATCGGTGCGCCGTCACACGCGGCTGAAGCGCTCGAGCTCGGCTATGATGCCGTGCTGCTCAACACCGCCATTGCAAAAGCCGCCGATCCCGTCGCCATGGCCAGGGCTTTCCGCCTCGGCATCGAGGCGGGCCGCACCGCCTATGAAGCCGGGCTGATGAACGCCCGCGACTTCGCTTCCCCCTCCACCCCTGTCGTTGGGACCCCGTTCTGGCATGCCGTATCCTGATCGCAACGCGTATCCTGATCGTTTCTATCCCGTCGTCGACAGCCTTGCCTGGGTCGAACGCCTGACAAAACTCGGCGTCGGCACCATCCAGCTGCGCGCGAAAAATCTCGACGACGCGCAGGCCCTGCAGATCGTCACCGACGCGCTGGCCATCACGAACGGCACGCAGGCAAAACTGGTCGTGAACGACTATTGGCGCGCGGCGATCGTCGCCGGCGCAAAATACCTGCATCTCGGCCAGGAGGATCTCGCCGACGCCGATCTCAAGGCCATCCGCGAAGCCGGCCTCTCGCTCGGTGTCTCCACCCATGACGACGCAGAGCTTGAAACCGCGCTCAAAGCCAAACCCGATTACGTCGCGCTCGGCCCGATCTTCTTCACCACGCTCAAATCGATGCGCTTCGAACCGCAGGGCATTCCAAAAATCACGGAATGGAAGAAGCGCGTCGGCTCCATCCCGCTGGTTGCGATCGGCGGCATCAAGTTCGAGCACGCCGCGGAGATCTTTGCCGCCGGCGCCGATTCCATCGCCGTCGTCAGCGACGTCACCCAGAATGCCGACCCGGATGCGCGGGTCAAACAATGGCTTGGCGATTCCGCCAAAGCCGCCTGAACGAGAGATACAACGGAGGATCCCATGAACATCCGCTCCAACCCTGAAAAAACCGTCCCCGCCGTCACCACCGGCCCGCTTCCCTCCTCGCGAAAGATCTTCGCCTCCCCCGACGCCGCACCCGACATGCGCGTGCCGCTGCGCGAGATCATCCTCTCCGAAGGCGCCGGCGAGCCGAACCTGCCGGTCTACGACACCTCGGGCCCCTACACCGACCCATCCGTCACCATCGACGTCAACGCCGGCCTTGCCCGCAACCGCAAGCAATGGGTGCTGGAGCGCGGCGGCGTCGAGGAATATGAGGGCCGGCAGATCAAGCCGGAGGACAATGGCAGCGTCTCCACCGACAACGCCGCGCGTTCGTTCGCCGCCTATCACAAGCCGCTGCGCGGCCTCGACGGCCACAAGATCACCCAGCTCGAATTCGCCCGCGCCGGCATCATCACCAAGGAGATGATCTACGTCGCCGCGCGCGAAAATCTTGGCCGAAAGGCACAGCTCGAGCGCGCGGAAGCCGCCCTTGCCGATGGCGAAAGCTTCGGCGCCTCCGTCCCCGCCTTCATCACGCCGGAGTTCGTGCGCAGCGAGATCGCGCGCGGCCGCGCCATCATCCCCTCCAACATCAACCACTCAGAACTCGAGCCGATGATCATCGGCCGCAACTTCCTGACCAAGATCAACGCCAATATCGGCAACTCGGCGGTGACGTCGTCGGTCGAGGAAGAGGTCGAGAAGATGGTGTGGGCGATCCGCTGGGGCGCCGACACCGTGATGGACCTCTCGACCGGCCGCAACATCCACACCACCCGCGAGTGGATTTTGCGCAACGCGCCGGTGCCGATCGGCACGGTTCCCATTTATCAGGCACTGGAGAAGTGCAACGGCGATCCCGTGAAGCTGACCTGGGAGCTCTACAAGGACACGCTGATCGAGCAGTGCGAGCAGGGCGTCGACTATTTCACCATCCACGCCGGCGTGCGCCTGCAATACATCCACCTCACCGCGAGCCGCGTCACCGGCATCGTCTCGCGCGGCGGCTCGATCATGGCGAAGTGGTGCCTGGCGCATCACAAGGAGAGCTTCCTCTACACCCATTTCGACGAGATCTGCGACCTCATGCGCAAGTATGACGTCTCGTTCTCGCTCGGCGACGGCCTGCGTCCCGGCTCGATTGCTGATGCCAACGACCGCGCGCAGTTCGCGGAGCTGGAGACGCTCGGCGAGCTCACCAAGATCGCGTGGGACAAGGGCTGCCAGGTCATGATCGAAGGCCCCGGCCACGTGCCGATGCACAAGATCAAGATCAACATGGACAAGCAGCTCAAGGAGTGCGGCGAAGCGCCGTTCTACACGCTTGGACCCCTGACCACCGACATCGCGCCGGGCTATGACCACATCACCTCGGGCATTGGCGCCGCCATGATCGGCTGGTTCGGCTGCGCCATGCTCTGCTACGTCACGCCGAAGGAGCACCTCGGCCTCCCTGATCGCAACGACGTCAAGACCGGCGTCATCACCTACAAGATCGCCGCCCACGCCAGCGATCTCGCCAAGGGCCACCCCGCCGCGCAACTGCGCGACGACGCCCTCTCCCGTGCCCGTTTCGACTTCCGCTGGAGCGACCAGTTCAACCTCGGTCTCGATCCGGATACGGCGAAAAACTTCCACGACGAGACCCTTCCGAAGGAAGCTCACAAGGTCGCGCATTTCTGCTCGATGTGCGGCCCAAAATTCTGCTCGATGAAGATCACGCAGGACGTGCGGGACTATGCGGCGACGCTGAACGACCCGAACAGCGTGGGCATGTCGATCAGCGGCACGGCCGAGGACGGCATGGCCAGGATGAGCGCGAAGTTCAAGGAGATGGGCTCCAGCGTTTATCTGGATGCGGAGAAGGTGAAGGAGAGTAATCGGGTGTTGTGAGGATAGACTCCAAGAAGTCGCCCCATGATCTTCATTTCCTATGCGAAAGAAGACCACGCCTACGCGGGCGCAGGACGAATTCCCACTACTTCCAAGACCGACGTACCTCATTTTGGAAACTCTCGTATTGAACCAGTTATTTGGAATGACTGGCTTGTTTCGACGTTCTCATACAATGATGCTGTCCACGCATTCTCACTCGAAACCGGCAAATGGAGTTGGCGACAAAGATTGGACGACAGCTATTTTCAAAATTGGTCGTCCCCCATTGTGTACGGGGACCTACTTTACGTGGCGCGGATAAATGGCGTTCTTTCTGTTCTGGATCTCAAAAAGAGAAAGCTTCTTTCTTCGTATTCGGTTGAGGTTTTCGAGCCTCCAACACATCCCGAAACTACATCTGGCGAACGAGAAGCATGGCCAAGAAATCCTATTGAGTTCAAGGCAGGACCTTTCCCTAATCAGAAGATTGTTGCCGGAATTTGCGCGACCCCAGCGGTTTGGATGGGAATGCCGTTGGTAGGCACGGTCTCGGGAAAGATTTGTTGTCTACGGCCAGCGGCACCTGACGACGATACCAGTCGGTGATCTAGTCTAAAAAACGACTGCACTTTCGATTGTTCCGACGCAATTGTATGCTCCTAGGATAATCAGCGCGAAGTGAAGCAGTTCTCATCCAAGTTTTGGGAACTTTGCCGGTAGTCGATGAAACGAATGGATAGAATCGCCGGGCCTTGCCGATATCGGACTTTGGGTTTGCAGGTGATAAGCCAAGACCGCTTACCCGACCAACTCCGTCCCAACCTCCGCCTCGTCTTCGTCGGCACCGCCGCCTCGACGCGCTCGGCCGAACTCGGGCACTACTACGCACATCCCGGCAACCGCTTCTGGCGCGCGATCCATGAGGCTGACATCACGCCGCGGCGCTATCTTCCGAGCGAGTTCGCAGCGCTGATCGAACTCGGGATCGGCTTCACCGATCTCTCCAAATCGGGCGCGGGGATGGATTGCCAGATCGCGCGTGAGGCGATCGACGTGCCCGGCTTCAGCGCGAAGATCGAGATGTACCGACCGCGAACGATTGCATTCACGAGCAAGAAGGCGGCGAGCTTGTTTTACGGTAGGCCGTCAGCTGCGATTGCGCTGGGGCGGCAGGTGCGCGATCAGAGCTTGCCGGAGATTTTTGTGCTGCCCTCGCCGTCGGGCGCGGCCTCCGGGCATTGGACGCTGGAGCCGTGGCGGGAACTGGCGGAGTGGATTGCTGGGTAACGAAGGCACCTCGCACTCCGGCGTCGTCCTGGCGAAAGCCAGGACCCATTACCCCAGGGAGAAATTTGGCGAAGACTCGTCGCCCGGTACTGCGACAATCCGCAACCGATAGATTCCGCGGTATGGGTCCTGGCTTTCGCCAGGACGACACCGAGGGTTAGGCAAAATCCCGCCCCATCGCCTCAGCCCAGCGCCGCCACTTCCCGTGCGAGGTTCGCACGGGCCTGGCGGTCATACATCGCGGCAAAATCCGCATCGGGATAGATCACGTCGCGCGCCGCGAAACGGCGGAGCACCCGGGCGCGGCCGGCGCGATAATCGCTCTCGCTGACATGGCTGAACTCGCGGCGGATCGCGGCGGCATAGGCGTCGTAGCGCGCGGGATCAGCGCCGAGAATGCTGAGGTCGATGGAGATGAGGATCGCCCCTAAGCTGTCGCCGGCATCCACATCGTGCGTTTTCGTCAGGCGGATCAGGCGGCCGACCTCCTGACGAAGATCAGTGCGGACGTGCTGCTCGGCGAGCTCCGCGCTGCGTTCCTCGTTGTCGGACCTAGCAGGATCATAAACGACATCATGCCACCAGATCGCCTCCGTCAGCGTCTCGCGCTCGACAGCCGAAAGACCGTCGACCCGCGCGAGCGCGGCCAGGCAATCCTCTATATGCGCGAGATTGTGATAGTGGCGGCCAGGCGCCGCATAGGCGGCAGCCAATTGTTCGCGGTCCATCGCGGCGTCACTCCCTCCCCGGTTGGGGCCATCCTATTGCACGACAGGCGATCCGCAACGTTCCAAGGGCACAGCTCTCGTAGGGTGGGCAAAGGCGCCCTTGCGCCGTGCCCACGACCTCTCACCAATCCGATAGAACGTGGGCACGCTTCGCTTTGCCCACCCTACGGACTTTGCTCGCGGACAAGACTGTCGGAATTCGCTCCGCTCGTTCGTCCTAGGTACAGAGCCGCAGCCACCCCGGAGCCCTCGACATGCCCACCATCACCGCCTTCGAAAACTCCCCCGACCGCGGCCGGGGACAGGCGCGCGACATGCGGCTGCGCTGGGCGCTGGAGGAGGTGGGGCAGCCTTACGACGTGCGCCTGCTGTCGTTCGAGGCCATGAAGGCGCCGGCGCATCTGGCGCTGCATCCGTTCGGGCAGATCCCGACCTACGAGGACGGCGATCTCGCGCTGTTCGAGACCGGAGCGATCGTGCTCCATATCGCCGAGAATCATGACGGCCTGCTGCCGAAGGATGCGAATGCGAGGTGCCGCGCGATCGCCTGGATGTTTGCCGCGCTCAACACCATTGAGCCGCCGATCGTCGAGCTCGGGATGGCGACGCTGCTCGAACGCGACGAGAGCTGGTATGAAGAGCGGCTGCCGATCCTAAAAAATCGCCTCGGGATCAGGCTCGACGAGCTGTCCCGCCACCTCGGCGGCGCCGACTGGCTCGACGGCGCGTTCAGCGCCGGCGATCTCCTGATGGTGACGGTGCTGCGCCGGCTGAATGCGTCGCGCATCCTCGAGGGCTATCCGACGCTCGCATCCTACGTCGCCCGCGGCGAAGCCCGCCCCGCCTTCCGCCGCGCCTTCGATGCGCAGCTCGCGGTGTTCACGGCGGCGGGCGGCTAGGCACGGTGCCGTAGGGTGGGGAAAGGCGCCCTTGCGCCGTGCTCACCACCTGTCCATGGGTCACGCAGAACGTGGGCACGCTTCGCTTTGCCCACCCTACGGCACCACGAGAGCGTGGCTAGAGATCAAAATTCGTCGGCATCATCACCACGTCGCGGATGGTCATGCCGCGCGGCCGGGTCAGCATGAACATCACGACCTCAGCGACCTCGCTCGCTTCCAGCAGGCTGCCGGAATCCCTCGCCTCCTGCAGCTTCTCGGCCGGCCAGTCCGCGAGCAGCGAAGTGACCACCGGCCCCGGCGAGATCGAGCCGACGCGGATGCCGTGCTTGAACACCTGGCGCCGCACCGTCTGGACGAAGCAGTTGATCGCCCATTTCGACGAGGCATAGACCGGCTCCCATGGCGTCGGAAAATGCGCCGCCAGCGAGCTTGTCACGATGATGTCGCCGCTCCCGCGCGCAATCATGTGCGGCAGCACGTCGTGCACGTTCTTCATCACCACGTTGACGTTCAGATTCAGCATCCGGTCGATCGCCATGGTGTCGGCATCGACGAGGTCGCCGCCGACATAGGAGCCCGCATTCGCGTGGAAGATGTCGAGCTGGCCTGCCTTTTCCAGCACGCGCGGCAGCAGCGTGGCGCAGTCTTTGGGGTCGAGCAGGTCGACGACCTCAGGGATCACGGCATCGCCGTGCTTGCGATTGAGCGCCTTTAGCGCGGCCTCGTCGCGGTCGGCCATCACCACGCGCGCGCCCGCGGCCAGCATGGCTTCAGTGCTCGCCAGCCCGATGCCCGATGCCGCCCCGGTCACGGCCGCAACCTTGCCGTCCAGTTCTTTTGCCATGAGATCACCATCCTGCTGACGTCAGGCAGTATAGCGATGCGAGGCGCGCTCGCGAAGTGGAACGCAGTCTTGGAGGGTGGGCAAAGGCGCAAAGCGCCGTGCCCACGATCTCTCTCCGAATCCAGCAGAACGTGGGCACGGCGCGCGAAGGGCGCGCCTTTGTCCACCCTACGGCACCGTCATCTACAGCCCCTCACCCCGCATACGCCTTGTCCAGATCCGCAATCACGATCTTCTTCATCCCCATCATCGCCTGCATGACGCGGTTGGCCTTGGTGCGGTCGGCATCGCCGAGATAGCGGCCGAGCGCTGAGGGGATGACCTGCCAGGACAGGCCGAACTTGTCCTTCAGCCACCCGCAGCGGGATTCCTCGCCGCCGTCGGCGGTGAGGCGGTTCCAGAAATAGTCGACCTCTGCTTGCGTCTCCACGCTGATGAAGAACGACACCGCCTCGTTGAAACGATATTGCGGGCCGCCATTGAGCGCGTTGAAGCGCTGCCCTTCCAGCTCGAACACCGCCATGAAGTCGCTCACGGTCTCCACCTTGGCATTGGGGAACACCGATTTGTAGAAGGCGACGGCTTCAGGAACGTTGTTGTCGAACCAGAGAAACGGCGTGATGGAGGTCATATGCGCTATCCTTTCGCGTCGAACCCGACGCACCGGGTGCGCCGCCGCCCAAAGGACGAACAAGCGGACGATCATCCGACAGGCGGAATGGCGCTTTTTTTGCCCCTGAGCGGCACCTGAGTACACCGAACGGATGATGCCACGCATCCCGCGACCATCAGACGTCGCGCGCGGACTATTGCAAGCGTGGAACTGGGGCGATACGACTTTGGGTGGAAAGCCGGGCTCAACCGGCGCACATCCTATCGAGGAAGCCGCCGCATGAGCGACGATCTCTCCGGTGTCTGGGACGGCACTTACATCCAACCCGGCACGGGAATGGTCACGTTCACGGCGACGCTGATTGAGGCCGGCGGCGCGCTCTCGGGCCACGTCACCGAGCCCTGCTCCAATCCGCGCTGCCCGGTGCGCACCCACAGCGCCTCGATCACGGGCCATCGCGCCGGCAGCGCGGTGTCGTTCGTCAAGCGCTACGAGCCGCCGGGCTATGGCTTCGACATCGTCCATTACGACGGCATCATGAACGGCGAGGCGACCGAGATCGACGGGCGCTGGCGGCTTCCGGGCACGTCAGGATCGTTCCTGATGATCCGCTCCGGCAAGCGCGCGCAAGCGATGACCACAGGCAAGCGGGCTGACGAGCCGGCCCGTGAATAAGGGAGGAGCCATGCTGACCCTCTATTCGTATCCGGAACTGTTCGGCGTTGCCGACAACAACGGCTACGGGCTCAAGGTCTACGCCTTCCTGAAACTGTCGGGCGTCCCCTTCGTGCACGAGCACATCTTCGATGCCTCCGCCGCGCCGCGCGGGCAGCTGCCCTACATCGTCGACGACGGCGAGACCATCGGCGACAGCGAGACCATCATCGCTTACGCGATCGCGAAATATCACCTGACCATCGATGCCGCGCTGTCACCGGCGCAGCGCCGCACCCATCATCTCGTCACGCGCATGCTCGATGATCTCTATTGGGTGATGTCCTATTCGCGCTGGAAGGACGAGCGCTATTACCCTGCGTTTCGCGACGGCTTCATTGCCCAGCACAAGCAGGTCGACGTAACAGGCTTCGAGAAAGCCAAGGCCTATAATGCGCAGCGCTATCACTACCAGGGCATCGGCCGCTACACACCGGAGCAGGCCTACGCACGGGGACTGGCCGATCTGCAGGTGCTGGCCGAGATCGTGCCGGCGAGCGGTTTCGTCGATGGCGAGCGGCCCACCAGCGTAGACGCCGGCATCTACGGCTTCATCGCGAATATCTATTATTTTCCGATCCCGACGCCGCTGAAGGCCTTCGTCGATGCGCACGGCAATCTCGTCGCGCATTGCGAGCGGGTGCATGCAAAGGTGTCGGCCTGATCGGCGGTCTCGTAGGGTGGGCAAAGCGAAAGCGTGCCCACCATCTGCTTCTGGTGGGCACGGCGCTTCGCGCCTTTGCCGACCCTACGGCACCGTTTTCCAAGGCGCCGCCTCTACCGCATCGTGATCGCAAGCCCGCTCAGATCGGCATTCGCCATCAGGCCGGTCTGGGTGCCCGACAGCTCCAGCACCGCGCCCTTCTGGTTGGTCAGCACGATGGCGCGGGCGCCGCGGCCGACGGCGAGGCCGGCCCCGGCAGCGCCATAGACGCCGGCAACGTCGGAGGGCCTGACGATGTTGGAGACGCGGCCGCGCAGCACGGTCTTGGAGCCGCCGAAGACGAGGCCGTAATCGAGCCCGCCGGTCGAGAGCGCATAGGAGCGGCCGCGGAAGTTCAGCACGCCCGAGCCGCCGGAGCCGCCGATGATCCAGCCCGCCTTGTAGATCGTCAGCACCACGGTGCCGCCATCGGCCTGCGCCGCGGTCGAAAGGCCGGCCAGCGCGGCAATGGCGAGAAGCGCGGCACGCAAGGTGGAAGCAATCTTCATGGGGCGTCTCCGGGGGCTATTTTCTGGGAAGGAAAAGCGAATCAGACGCCGCAATCTATCCGATCGATCACGGCGGCAACATGATGGGATGTGGCCCGTGAGGCGCGAGCTGACAGCTATACACTCAGCTGTCGTCGCCCGGCTCGACCGGGCGATCCAGTATTCCAGAGGCCAACGTTGAAGAGCGCGCTCTCACCACATCCGCCGCGGCGTACTGGATGCCGCGGTCAAGCCGCGGCATGACAGCGGAGTCTGATGCGACAGCGCGCTGACACCCCCGTCATCCCATCATGCCATCTTGCCACTGTTTTGCCCGACGGGGCAATGCAGATTTCCGCCTTCCCGAATCTCCATTCTCGCCAACCATTTCTACTGTGCATGGGGTTGTTTTCGCGTTTTGTGTTGGAGTGGGGCGCGCATCCCGCTACGCTTCGTCCAACTCACCACGCATCCTCGGAGGCCCCCATGCCGATCCAGCATTTCGCGCCCCCACCGCACGTCAAGGCGCCGCCGCTGTCCTTTGCGACCCGCGTCGGCGACTTGCTGTTCGTGTCAGGCATTCCCGGTTTCGACGCCCAGGGCGCGCTGCCTGACGGGTTCGACGCGCAGTTCGCCAATGTCGTCGTCAACATCAAGCGTGTGCTGGACGAGGCCGGCGCCACGACGCGCGACCTCGTCAAGGTCAACGTGCTCCTGACCCGCGCCTCCGACGTTGCCGCGATGAATGCGCTCTATGCCGGCGCGTTCGGCCCGCCGCCTTATCCGGCACGCACCACCTGCGTGGTGCAGGCGCTGCCCGATCCGAAGATGCTGATCGAGATCGAGGCGGTGGCCTCGCTGGCGAAGTGAGTGTGTGTGTCTTGCAGGGCACGCAGCTAGACCAAGTGGCCGCGCCGGTCTGACATATCCGTGAAAGCCGGCTCCCCGGCTTGCAAAGCAACTGTTTTTACCCCACGAATTTTCGGCTCACCCGTCCAGACCAAGGAGATTTTCCATGCGTCGCGTTTTCGCCCTTTGTGCCGTTGCCGGCATCGCCAGCTCCGTGTTTGCCGTGCCCGCCTCCGCGAAGGTCGGCTATTACGTGATCCGCTGGGACAACACGGGCATCTGCCAGGTCTGGAACGAGGACCTGCACTATAAGCCGTTCCAGTGGGGCGTCTCGACCTACAAGGTCGTCAGCAAGCCGTTCCCGACCTTCACCCAGGCCTCCGAGCTCCAGATCAAGATGCGTGGCGAGCGCCGCTGCACGCTCTGAGCCGTCGTGCCGATTGATATTTGAGGGCGGGTTGCGCGAGCAGCCCGCCCTCCGCTTTTGGCAAGCAAATTCGGCAATTTCCCGCGTTTACGCTTTGAACCTGATCAGCGCACGGAACTACTCACATCTTGTCCGGGGCGCAGGCTGAGGAAGCGCCCCGCACCCCCTCCCCGTCATTGTCGGGAGGCGCATCACATCTTTCAATTTGAGGAGCTGATCCCATGCGTCGTCGTATTTCCATGTTCTGCGCTGCTGCTGGTCTTGCCGCTGCCGCTTTCGTCGCTGCGAGCCCGGCTGAGGCCGGCTATCACCTGATCCGCTGGCAGGACAGCGGCTTCTGCCAGATCTGGGACGAGAGCATTCCGACCACGCCATGGCCCGCCGGCTATCATCGCGCCAGCGCGACCGTCCCGACCTTCGTCGACGCGCTCGTGATGAAGGACAGCGCGCTCAAGGCCGGTCACTGCAGCTGGTAACACTTCGATCGGCGGACGACAGGGCCGGGCAAGGATGCGACGCTAGCATCCCTGCCCGGTCGTTTTTTTGCCTCCCAGACAGACAGGAGCAGGTCGATGCGCGCACGGACCACGCTGCTTGCGGCCCTCGCCGCTTCGCTGCTGCTCACTGCTGCGGCGCAGGCACAAGCCCCGCAGTCTCTGCGCGTGACCTCGCCGATCTTCGGCCAGCTCGTCGCCTTCGCGATGCCGTCCGACTTCGCGGCGGTGTTCGAGAACACCAAGGGCGGTCACTACATTCGCGAAGCCGTGCTGAAGGGCGAGACGCCCGAGCGCTGGACGCAGATGATCACGGTCACCGGCGAGAAGGGCATGACGCTGACGCCAGGGAGCTCGCCGCAGATGTTCGCGGGCACCATCGCCGGCGGCTTCAGATCGGCCTGTCCCGACAGTTTTGCGGCGAGGCCCCTGGGCGAAACCATGTTCGGCCGTTACGAGGGGTTTGTCGCGGTGATTGGTTGCGGCCGCATCGACAGCGGCCCGACGCGGCACAGCGAGACTGCGCTGCTGATCACGCTGAAGGGCGCGAGCGACTATTACACGATCCAATGGGCCGAGCGCGGCCCCGAAAGCGACGAGCCGCCGGTCAACGATATCAGATGGCAGGCACGCCTGCGTGACCTGAGTCCGATCGACCTCTGCCCAATCATGCCGGGTGAGGCCGCGCCTTATCCGAGCTGCGTGGACAAGAGCTGAGCGCTCTCAGGCGTCCTTGTGCGCGCCGGGATGAATCAGGACATCGCGGGCGGCTGACAGGTCGATGAAGGCCTGTGCGCTGCCGCCCTGGTCGGGATGCATGCCCTTGGCGGCGCGGCGATAGGCCTGGTTGATGTCCTCGCAAGTGAGCTGCACGGCGAGCGGCAGGCCCAGCATCTTGCGGGCGCGATCCTCGGTCGACAGCTTCTTCGGCGCCGCGTTGCGACGGCCGAAGCGCGGCGCGGTCAGATCATGGACCACATCGAGGATCACGCCGATGCGGCGCCGGGCGGCCAGGGTCACGCCGTGATCGTCATTGTCCGCGGCCTGGCGCAGCACAGGCAGCGCCTGTTCGGCGGCCTGCCGCAAGGTGGCATCCGTGCTCATCCTGACGATCTCGGCCACCAGCCGGCCGGCCTCGGCCCAATCGGCCGCGTCCGCCGACCGCAGGCGCTCGAGCGCCAGTTTCCAGGATTCAAGTCGTTCCATCATGCGCGCAACGTTTAGCAACGCGGATGAGTATGCCAAGGCCGCCGTTTCCGACCCCTTAATTTCGGGTTAGCCTTTCAAGAAACTTAGAAACGAATCCGGGAGGAAATTGCCATGACATTGCTCGCAAACCACATCGCTGTCGTCACCGGCGCGGGTTCCGGCATCGGCCGGGCGATCGCCGCCGGCTATGCCCGTGAGGGCGCATACGTGGTGCTGCTCGACGTCAACGCCGCCACGGTCGCGGAGGCCGCCGAGGAGATCCGCAAGGCCGGCGGCAAGGCCGAAAGCTTTGCGCTCGACGTGACCAGGCGTGACGACTGCTTCGCCCTCGCCAAGCAGGTCGCCGACAAGGTCGGACAGGTCTCGATCCTCGTCAACAATGCCGGCATCACCCGCCGCAACGCCTTCACCGCAGAGACCGAGGCGGTGGCGAAGGACTGGAACGACATCATCTCGCTCAACCTCAACGGCGTCTTCAACGTCACGCAGGCCTTCCTCGCACCTTTGCGCGCAACCAAGGGCCGCATCGTCAATATCGCCTCGATCCAGTCTTTCGTGCACCTGCGCACACCGAGCTCGGCCGCCTACACCACCTCGAAGCACGGCGTGCTCGGCTTCACCAAGGCGCTCGCGGTCGAGCTCGGCAAGGAAGGCGTGCGCGTCAACGCGATCGGGCCCGGCTTCATCGAGACCAACATCAACGCCCATGTGCGTGCAACCAATCCCGCGCTGGTGCAGACCTTCGTCGACCACACTCCGCTGGCGCGCACCGGCAAGCCCGAGGACATCGTCGGTCCCGCGGTCTTCCTCGCCTCAGACCTGTCGTCTTTCGTCACGGGATCGATCGTGATGGTGGACGGCGGATATCGCGCGGTGTGAGCGCGAGATCGGTCCGCATCGCTATGCATCTCGTGCCAATCGCGGCAACGCAGCGGCATTCCCAAGGTCATCTGGTGCGATCGCTAGGAATTAACCTTTCATTAACCAAACCCGCCCACCGTAGATCTACGGCTTAGGGGGTCGTTTGTTCTCGATCCGCTTCCAACGATGGAAGCGGGCGTTGATCGGGGAGTGTGTTGATGACCACTGTTCATGTCGCGGAGCCCGAGCAGGGCGCGCAATTCCTTGCACCCAATGAGATCGTTCCACTGTTGATCGGCGCGACCGTCGGCGAGGTCGAGCGCGAGCTCGTGCTGCAGACGCTCGCGCGCTGCGACGGTAACCGTACACGTGCCTCGCGCGTGCTCGGCCTGTCGGTGCGCACGCTGCGCAACAAGATCAGGATCTATGCTGCCTCCGGCATCGAGGTGCCGGCCTATCACGACTAGCGCGTGACGGTGCCGAAGAGCGTTCGGTACAGCTTCGTGCCGACAAGCAGCGACGCCGCGATGATCGCGACCCAGGCCGCGGTCAACGCGATTGCGCGGAGCGCGAAGGCCGTCCGTATGGCCCATGACGGCTACGGCTCCTCGGCATAGCCAACCGGGACGACGTCGGGCACGAGCAGATGGGCAAGACCGAGCGTCGCTGCGAGAACGACCGCGGACAGGCAAAAGATTTTCCAGGCTGCGCGCATCGGTCATTCCTCGCAAGGGTTGTGGCAGCGCGTCATCAATGACATGCCGCCATGCGGCGCCGATTGATGTTGATCAACCCCGCCGCGACGCGTGGGCGGAATTGCTGCTGTCGTCAAACGCCGCTAAGTAGCAAGCTTGCCAAGAGGGAGTAGCGGCGTGGCGGACGATCAGGGACGGCAGGGACCTCAGGGTCCGCGCGGACGACAGGGTGAGCCGGGCCGGCCGGGGCCGCAGGGTCATCCGGGCAAGCGGGGCCCCGACGGCGCACGCGGCAAGCCGGGGCCGCAGGGCAAGCCGGGGCCGGCTGGAAAGGCCGGACCTCAGGGGAAGGCTGGTTTAGCGGGCAAGCCGGGCGAAGCCGGTCCGCGGGGCGCCGCAGGACCGCAGGGCACGGCCGGTCCCCAGGGCCCCGCCGGTCCCCAAGGCCCGCGCGGCGAGCCGGGCCCGCCCGGTCAATTACCGTCGATCGAGCAAGTGCTGCCGTGGCTCGAGCAACTCTTCGACGCCTGGGATGAACGCCGCCGCCAGCGCGAGCAGGAGGCCGCCGAGCGGGCCGCACTCGAAGCCGCAGTGCACGAATCTGAACATCCATCCTTGGATGACGAGAGCGACGAGGACGAAGGCGACGAGTCCAAGAAAAAGAAGAAAAAGAAGAAGCACGGCCACAAGGACTAGCGGGCTACTTCGCCTGGTCGTCCCGCCGCGGCACCATGCCCATGCGCTCGAACTGCCAGCGCATGGCGCGGTACCAGAGATAGCCGACTGCCGCACCGCAAACCGCCAGGATCACCACGTTCGCGCTCGAGAACGAGCCGCTCCAGCACATCATCCACGCGGTCCACAACAGCGTGAATATGATGGCACCTGCTTTCAGCGGAAGAAGGGGACGGCTCATGGTTCCTGCTCCGGGTTTATCAGAACCCCGGCGGACATCATCGCGCGTCACGACCGCCGCCACCGTGAGGCAGGTCACGGTGGGACTTCGTGGACCTTCTAGCCAAAGCGCAGCCGCGAACGCTCCTTCGCTTTCTCCGCTTCGATCTCTCGGTCGCGCGCCGGTGCGTGGGTGTGCAGCGAGGTCAGCAGTTTTCGCGCAGCCTCTGAAACCTCCGCCACCGCGCGGTCGAAGGCGGCTTCATTGGCCTGTGATGGCTTGTTGAAGCCGGAGAGCTTTCGCACGAATTGGAGTGCACTGGCATGGATCTCATCCTCCGTCGCCGGCGACTCGAAATTGAACAGTGTCCTGATGTTGCGGCACATGCAGCTTCTCCCAGTGGTTTCCTCTTAAGACGATCGGCTGAGCCGAAATCCTACATCCTTCCGCCCTCTTCTGCTAAGGTCCCGGCCAACGCGGCCGCCGGATATGAGCCGCCTGGGGAGAGGAACATGAAAGCTTGTTGTGCAGCGCTGTCGGCCGTCCTGCTGTCCGTTTCGGCATCGGCATTCGCGGCGGACTACCCGGCGCCGAAGCAGGGCGATTGGGTCGCCAGGGATTTCAAATTCCATACCGGCGAGGTCATGCCGGAACTGAAGCTGCATTACACCACGGTCGGTGAACCGACCGGACAGCCGGTGCTCGTGCTGCACGGCACCGGCGGCTCGGGCGCGAGCATGCTGAGCCCCGCCTTCGCCGCCGAATTGTTCGGGGCCGGGCAGCCACTCGACGCATCGAAATACTACATCATCCTCCCTGATGCGATCGGTCACGGTAAATCATCGAAGCCCTCCGACGGCATGAAGACGAGCTTTCCCAAATACAATTACGACGACATGGTCGAGGCGCAGCATCGCCTCGTGACTGAAGGCCTCGGCGTCAAGCACCTGCGGCTCGTGATCGGCAATTCCATGGGCGGCATGCAGACCTGGCTGTGGGGCGAGAAGTTCCCGAAGGACATGGACGCGCTGGTACCGATGGCCTCGCAGCCGACCGAGATGGCCTCGCGCAACTGGATGATGCGACGGATCATGCTCGACACCATCAGGAACGATCCCGACTACAATGGCGGCAACTACACCAGCCAGCCACGGATGATGAAGTATGCCATCACCGCCTATGGCATCGCCAGCATCGGCGGCACGCTCGCCTACCAGCAACAGGCGCCGACCGCCTCAAAGGCCGACGCGATCGTCGACGAGCGGCTGGCGACGCCGATCACGGCTGACGCGAACGACTACGTCTATCAATGGGACTCCTCGCACGACTACAACGCCAGCGACAAGCTGGAGCAGATCGAAGCGACGCTGCTGCTGATCAACTCCGCCGACGACGAGCGCAACCCGCCCGAGACCGGGATTACGGATGCCGCGATGAAGCGGGTCAAGAACGGCAAGCTGTACCTCATCCCCGCGAGCACCGAGACGCGTGGCCACGGCACCACCGGCAACGCAAAATTCTACAGCGAACAGGTCCGGCAACTGCTGCAAACCGCGCCGCAGCGTACGATGTAGGCGTCGTCGGAGCCGGCCCGTTATCGCAACGCATCATATGCGGCGCCTCGGCGCCGCATATTATTTGAGCATGCAATGAGCCGACGGCTCGGGCTTAATCGCGTCAACGATACGAATCGAAACGCGATGAGGAGGACTTGCATGCACAGGCTTGCGCTGTGCGTTTGGCTCGCCGCGATGACGGGCACCGCGCTCGCATTCGACAACGGTCAATACGACAACGTCCCGCCCGACATCCGCGCCTGGTTCAAGAGCGTGATCGCGCCGAACGGCGTGCCCTGCTGCGACATCTCCGATGGCCACCGCACGGACTACGACGTGCGCAAGGGTGCCTACTGGGTGCCGATCGAGGGACAATGGATGGAGGTGCCTGAGCGCGCCATCATTCGCGATCGCGGCAATCCGGTCGGCCAAGCCGTGGTGTGGTACGTCCACCATCGCGGCACCATCATCATCAGCTGCTTCGTGCCGGCCGACGCTGTGTAGCGCGCGCGATGGCGCTATGGTGCCGCGCGTGCTAGTCCGGCTGATGGCCTCTGCAAATGAAAGAGCTCGCACCGTGATGCGCTTTGTGCTGGCAGGATTTTACCTGGCCGCCGGCATCGCGCATCTGCGCGTACCGGACAAGCTGCTCGCGATTACACCATCCTGGGTTCCCTTTGCGGCTCAGGTCATCCTCGTCACTGGTGTTTGCGAGATCGCCGGCGCCATCGCGCTGGTGACGAGACCGCTGCGCTCGTGGGCAGGCGTCGCGCTCGCGCTTTACGCACTTTGCGTGTGGCCGGCAAACATCAAGCACGCCATCGAGGGCATCGACGTTCCGCCCATCCCCAACAACTGGCTCTATCACGGGCCGCGGCTGGTGCTTCAGCCGGTCCTGGTCTGGTGGGCATTGTATTCCGCCGGCGTGATCGACTGGCCGTGGCGGCGGCACAAGGGGGATAGCGGCGAGGCCGGAGAATGATATCCTCGAAGCTTCAATCAGGGAGACCCTCGTGACCGACCTTTGCGCCGAAGACCTCGCCGCTATCTACGCGAAACCAACCCCGCGCGTGATCGCGAAGGCGCGTCCTGCGATAGACGCGCATGCAAAGAAGTTCATCGAGATGTCGCCGTTCTGCGTGCTCGCGACCTCAGGCACCGACGGCAGCGTCGACGCTTCGCCGCGCGGCGGCGGCATCGGCTTCGTGCATGTCGCAGGCCCCAATCAGTTGCTGATGCCGGACCGCGCCGGCAACAACCGCATCGACAGCTTTCGCAACGTCGTCGAGGGCTCCGGCTTCGTGCATCTGCTGTTCTTCGTGCCTGGCATCGACGAGACGCTCCGTGTCGGCGGGCGCGGCGCGCTCTCTGCCGACCCGGATCTGCTCGCATCGATGGTGGAGTTCGGCAAGCCGCCGCGCGCGGTACTGAACGTCGCCGTCAGCGAGGTCTATTTCCACTGCGGCAAGGCTCTGATGCGCTCCAAGCTGTGGTCGCCCGAAAAGGTGCAGCGCTCGGTGATGCCGAGCATCAGCCAGGTCATCCACGACCAGACCAGCCTCGGCGAGCCCGAAAGCCAGGAGATCGTGGAAGAGCGTTACAAGACGCAGCTGTAGCTGGGGCGCTCGAACGAAAAAGCCGTCCCGGCAAAAGCCGGGACGGCTTCGTAACTGCGCGACCAGCGTCGGAGCTTAATGCCCCTCGCCCTCGAGCCCGCCGACGTGCTTCTGGGTGTAGAGCTCGAGGCCGATGCGGCCGATCAGGTCGAGCTGGGTTTCGAGGAAGTCGATATGGTGCTCCTCGTCGCTCATCAGCTTCTCGAACAGATCACGCGTGACGTAGTCCTTGACGCTGTGGCAGTAGGTCGCCGCCTCCTGGTAGAGCGCACGCGCGCTCATCTCAGCGGCGAGATCGCACTCGATGATCTCCTTGACGTTCTGGCCGATGCGCAGGGGATCGAGCACCTGCATGTTCGGGAAACCGTCGAAGAACAGGATGCGCGCGGTGAGCTTGTCGGCGTGCTCCATCTCCTCGATGGATTCCTTGCGCCAGACCTTGGCCATGTCCAGCAGGCCCCAATTGTCGAGGAAGCGGTAGTGCAGCCAATATTGGTTGATCGCAGTCAGCTCGTGACGCAGCGCCTTGTTGAGATAGTCGATGACTTTTGCGTCGCCCTGCATGGTCCACTCCAGCTCTTGCAGTCCAAATCGGACCTAACCGATTTTAGAACGCTTCTAAATGAGATCAAACATGAGAGCAACCGGCTGCGAGGACGCAGCCGGGGAAAAGCTCAGGTGAGGTTGCGGAAGATTTCAGCAGGCCGCGAGGGCGAACTGGGCGGGTTCGGCGATCTCGTCGTTCGCCGCCACCGTATGGCTGTGCGGGCACCCGGCGCAGCAGGACTGCGCACATGGGCCAAGCGCTTCGTCGATGATCGTCTTGATCGTTCGGGCGCAACGGCCGCATTCGGCGCTACAGCCGAGGCATCCATAGACCTGCTTGGCATGACGCACAGCATCGTCGGACTCGGCGACGGCGGCGCGGATGTCGTCATCGCTCAGCACGTTACAGGAACAAACGATCATGGAAGCGGTAGGCCCTTCGGTGATGCACCATCATCGATATTTAACGGGCCGCCCGGATGCAAAAGGAAAAACCGGTATTTCAAGCTATTCCAAACTGGCCCGGATGGAGCCTAGAACGGCTCTAAAATAGGGAATTGAGCTGGATCAAGATGATGCCGGACCTGGCTTGATCGCTGCTCCCGCCGCCTCCACCATCACCACCGCAATCTCCGCCGCTGCTGCCACACCAACCACGCCGGCGATCAGGGGATGGTCAGGCGTTCATGGTCGTCTCCCGGGCTTGCAAGCCTCTGCATTAACCAATTGGTCGCACCCGGTCCTCGCACCGTTCATTGATCATTCAAGCGAAATATGGAACTTTGGCTCGAGAGTTATGCGTTCCTGTGAGAGGTCGAGCCGATGAAGAAGACGCTTATGGCAATCGCTGCTGCCGCTACCCTGGTCCTGACCGCGGGAACGCCGGCGCATGCGCAGCGTGGTGTTGCAGCCGGCGTCGCCGCCGGCATCATTGGCGGCGCCATTGTCGGCGGCGCTCTAGCCTCTCCGTATTATTACGGACCCGGCCCCGGTTACGCCTATGGTCCGGGCTACGGCCCCGGCTACTATCCGCCCCGCTATTACGCGCCGGGTCCCGGCTACGTCGCCGACGACTATTACGGCGATGGCTGCGTCTGGCAGAAGCAGCGCTTCTGGGACGGCTACGCCTGGCGCGTCCGTCGCGTCCGAGTCTGCGGCTGAGGCGCATTAGACCGCATCGCCCGAACCGTTTCCGTTGGGCCGGTTCACTACGGATGCGCCGTTCATCTCAAGGCCTGAAAAAGACCGCTTTTTCTCGTCACAGCTCCGTGTGCGTTTACCGTGGATTGACCATTTGCGCGCTTCCTAGCTGCAAGGCCAATTCCATCAGAGTGTGCGTGAACCTTTGAACCCTGGACGCTCCTAACAAGGGACGTCCTTCTCCCAGGAGAGCCAAGAGCATGAAGAAGACTATTGTTGCCGCCCTCACGGTTGCGACGATCGCCGGTTCGCTGGTGACCGCCACGCCGTCCGCCCAGGCCCATGACGGTGTCGGTGTCGGCATTGCTGCCGGCCTGCTCGGCGGCGCGATCATCGGCGGCGCTATCGCGTCGAGCCGTCCCGCCTACGGTGGTCCGGTTTACGTCGCCGAGCCGGGCCCGCCCCCGCCGCCCTGCTACTGGCAGCGTCAGCGCTATTGGGACGGCTACGGCTGGGTCGTTCGCCCGGTTCGTGTTTGCTACTGATCCGATTGCACGGCGCTGACCAAGCGCTGCGATCGAAGCCCGGCCGAGACCATCGGCCGGGCTTTTTCTTCGGGAAGACTGCTAGCGCGAGGCCTGGATCGAGCGCAGCACCTCTTCGCTCGGCCAGCAATCGACCTTGAGCCCCGCCGATTTCTGATAAGCACCGAGCGCGGCGCGCGTCTGCATACCGGCCTTGCCGTCGATCTTGTCCTTGTAGAGCCCGACGCGTGTCAGCCCGCGCTGCATCGCCTCGACATCCCGGGTACGCAGCTGCTTCGAGGCCGACCAGGGCGTCGCAAACGGCAATGGGCTCGTCATGCGGTCGCTGAGATGACCGACGAACAGCACGTAGAGATCGGAGAAATTGTATTCCTTGATGACGAAGTAATTCTTCGTGGTCAGGAATGCCGGACCATAGATGCCCTCCGGCTGGAGCAGCGAGGCCGGCTGGGCCTGCTCTGCGGCACTCAGCTTCTGCCCGCGCACCGGCACGAAGCCTTCACGCAACCACTGGCCAATCGGCTTGGTCACCTCAGGCACGCCGACCGTGCAATCCACCTTCGCAGGTGCCTGCACCTCATAGGCCCAGCGCACGCCGCTCTGCCAGCCCTTGTTGACGAGCTGCTGCGCGGCCGAGGCCAGCGCATCCGGCACCGAGTGCCAGATGTCGATGCGGCCGTCGCCGTCGAAATCGACGCCGTGCCTGTAATATTCGGACGGCAGGAATTGCGTGAGCCCCGTGGCACCGGCCCATGACGAGGTCATGTCCTTGCGCGTGACCACGCCCTCGCCAAGGATCTTCAGTGCGAGAATGAACTCGTTGCGATAGGTGTCCTTGCGCCTGCCGACATAGGCCTGCGTCGCCAGCACGCGGACGAGATCGTAAGGCAGCTTATAGCGGCCGTAATCGGTCTCGCGTCCCCAGATCGCCAGCATGACTGTGGCCGGCACACCCGAGCTCTGCTCGATCTTCGTCAACGCGGCATTGTATTTTTGCAGCAGCCGCTGTCCCTCGCCCGCGAGATTGGCAATCGAGGCCTCCCTGACATAGTCCGCCGGCACCTGCACGAATTCGGCCTGCGACGGCGCGCCGGTCGCGGGGCGTCCCGGCAGAATCAGATCCGGCAGCTTGTAATCCGGCTCGAGCCCGCGCGTCTGCCCGTCGAACGTCGCGCGCGACACGCCAGCCTCTTGGGCCTCCGGCCAGAGCGAGGCGATGAACTGCGTGAAGGCAGCGTCGGCGGCGCGGATCGGTTCCGAGCCAAGCAGGACCATCCAGAACAGGGCGCCAGCCAGCTTGATCATTGTCCGATATTGCATTTCCGCACCTGTTGCTGAAGGCTCGGAGATCGACCGAGTCGCGACGCTCGTTTGCGGTTGTAGCCGGAGAAGAACGGAAGCGCGATGTTCTTACCGAAGGTCAACGTCAAGGATGACCCAGTCCGACGATGGCACCGGCCGGACCGGCAGTTCTTCGCCAACGGCGCCTGCCATATCTTGGCTTTTGCGTTTCTCGATCGCTACTCAGGCCTTGGCTTCCATGCTCGGTGGATCAAGCCTGCAACAGGCTTCATCGGCAACCACGTCTTCGTCACCGACGGACGCAACGCGTTCGACTATCACGGCCTGACGACAGAGGCACGCCTGCTATCCCTCTGCTTCAGGCGCGCCCGGCGCTTTCATCCGGGCTGGGACGCAACGCTCGTAGATCTGCCGACCGACGTCCTGATCTCGGAAGCGCGCTCGCGAGAGATCGAAGGGCTTTGGCTGCGTGAGCCAAAGCAGTTTTTGCAGGACGCACTGCCGCGCGCCGAAGCCTTTCTCGACAGGTTCGACAACCTGCGAGACCGGCTGATCACCGCGTCAGCTTCTTGTACTTCACGCGGTGCGGAATGATGCTGTCCTGGCCGAGCCGGCGCATCTTGTCCTTCTCGTAGTCCTGGAAGTTGCCCTCGAACCATTCGACATGGCTGTCGCCTTCGAAGGCCAGGATGTGGGTCGCGATGCGGTCGAGGAACCAGCGATCGTGGCTGATGATGACGGCGCAGCCGGCGAAATCCTCCAGCGCCTCTTCGAGCGCGCGCAGCGTGTCGACGTCGAGGTCGTTGGTCGGTTCGTCGAGCAGCAGCACGTTGGCGCCGGACTTCAACATCTTGGCGAGATGGACGCGGTTGCGTTCACCGCCCGAGAGCGCACCGACCTTCTTCTGCTGGTCGGCGCCCTTGAAGTTGAACGACGAGCAATAGCCGCGCGAGTTGACTTCCTTCTTGCCGAGCAGGATCAGTTCATTGCCGCCGGAGATCTCCTCCCACACGTTCTTGCTGCCGTCGAGCGCGTCGCGCGACTGGTCGACATAGCCGAGATGCACGGTCTCGCCGACCGTGATGGTGCCCTTGTCCGGCGTCTCCTGCTTGGTGATCATCTTGAACAGCGTCGTCTTGCCGGCGCCGTTGGCGCCGATCACACCGACGATGCCGCCGGGCGGCAGCTTGAAAGTGAGATCGTCGATCAGCAGGCGATCGCCATAGCCTTTGCTGAGGGCCTCAAAATCCACCACGTTGGCACCGAGGCGCTCGGCGACGGGAATGATGATCTGCGCGGTCTGGGTCTGCTTCTCGCTCGCCTGCTTGAGCAGCTCCTCATAGCGCTGGTAGCGCGCCTTCGACTTGGCCTGACGGGCCTTCGGCGAGGACGCGACCCACTCCTGCTCGCGTGCAATCGTCTTCTGGTGCGCAGCGTCCTCGCGGCCTTCCTGCTCGAGCCGCTTCTGCTTCTGCACCAGCCAGGACGAGTAATTGCCCTCGTAGGGAATTCCCTTGCCGCGATCGAGCTCGAGGATCCAGCTCGTGACGTTGTCGAGGAAGTAGCGATCGTGGGTGACGATCAGGATCGCGCCGGGATAGTTGCGCAGATGACCTTCGAGCCACGAGACGGACTCGGCGTCGAGGTGGTTGGTCGGTTCGTCCAGCAGCAAAAGCTCGGGCTGGTCGAGCAAAAGACGGCACAGCGCGACGCGGCGGCGTTCACCGCCGGAGAGCTTCGTCACGTCGGCATCGTCGGGCGGGCAGCGAAGCGCGTCCATGGCCTGGTCGACCTTGCTGTCGAGATCCCAGAGGCCCTGGGCCTCGATCTCGTCCTGCAGCTTGGTCATCTCGTCGGCGGTCTCCTCGGAGTAGTTCATCGCCAGCTCGTTGTAGCGATCGAGGATGGCCTTCTGCTTCGCGACGCCCAGCATCACGTTCTCGCGAACAGAAAGCGCAGGGTCCAGCTGCGGTTCCTGCTCGAGATAGCCGACGCGGGCGCCCTCGGCGACCCATGCCTCGCCGGTATATTCCTTGTCGAGACCCGCCATGATCTTGAGCAGGGTCGACTTACCGGAGCCGTTGACGCCGAGAACGCCGATCTTGGCGTCCGGGTAAAAGCTGAGGCGGATATTGTCGAGCACCTTGCGGGTCGGGTAGCTCTTGGTCAGGCCGTCCATGAAGTAGACAAATTGGCGCGCCATTGGTCCCGTGAAACCTTCAATTTGAGGAGATTTGCTTAGCCGCCGATGTAGCGATCCCGCCCCGAAAGGGCAATGTTTTCCCTCCGTTCACCACGGATGAATACTGGTCGAACACCATCCGGACGGGCGATCCGGACAATTGAAACCATCTTTTAATCAATCAGGCCAAAGCTCGGTCTCGCGCGGAAACAGCGCCACCCGCTCAGAATGAACGGGGAGCACAGCGAGGCCCATCATCATGGCTCTGATCGAGACCCATTCCCTTCCCGTTCCGGCAGAAGCCGGCCGCGCCTCCGCGCTCGTGTCCGAGGTCAAGGGGTTCTGGAAGCGCTTCTTTGCCACCGCCTTCAATCCCTACCGGCCCGAGTTGCACTACATGCGCGGCCCCGGCCCCGCCTGGCGCGCCAAGCATGGCATGGATGCGCCGATCCGGTTGAAGCCCCGCTGAACCGCCCCCTCCCTGTCGGATTTTTGAAGACCCAGACTGCTTGCGCGCCAGACTGGTTGCGCGCAACCATGGCCCGGTTCGGACAACGGCGCCCTGCCCGGCGCCGTCACCTCTCGCCATGGATGACGCTGATGACGCGGCTGCGCTGTGCAATTCTCGACGACTATTTCAACCTTGCCCTCGACGTCGCCGACTGGTCGAAACTCTCCGACCGGATCGACACCACCGTGTTCAGCCATCCCTTTGCCTCGGAGCAGGCCGCGGCCAGCGCGCTCGCTGATTTCGACATCGTCTGCGCGATGCGTGAACGCACGGCGTTCCCGAAGAGTCTGTTCGACAAAATGCCCAAGCTGAAGCTGCTGCTCACGTCAGGCATGCGCAACGCCGCGATCGACATGGAGGCCGCGAAGGCGAAGGGCGTCGTGCTCGCCGGCACGCAATATTCGCGCGATCCGACCGCGCCGCTGACCATGGGCCTGATCCTGGAACTGACCCGCGGCATCGGCCGCGAGAATGCACGCATGCATGCGGGTGAGCCCTGGCAGACCTTTGCCGGTGTCGAGATCGAGGGCCTGACGCTCGGCATCATCGGCCTCGGCAAGCTCGGCACCAAGATGGCGGGCATCGCCAAGGCGCTCGGCATGAACGTGATTGCCTGGAGCCCGAACCTGACCCCGGAGAAATGCGCGGCGGCCGGCGTCGGCTACGCCACCAAGGAGGAGCTGTTCGCCAAGGCCGACATCGTCACCATCCATGTGGTGCTGAGCGATCGCTCGCGCGGCCTCGTCGGCCGCGCCGATCTTGCGCGGATGAAGCCGACCGCGTTCCTCGTCAACACCGCCCGCGGACCCATTGTCGATGAAGCTGCGCTGCTGGAAGCCTTGCAGCAGCGCAAGATTGCAGGTGCCGGCCTCGACGTGTTCTCGGTCGAGCCGCTGCCGGTCGATCACCCCTTCCGCAAGCTCGACAATCTCGTGCTGACGCCGCATCTCGGCTACGCCACCGAGGACGGCTTGCGGATCCATTACGGGCAGATGGTCGAGGCGATCGACGCCTTCACCAGGGGCGGTGAGCTGCCGCGCAAGCTCGCCTGAAAACAACGCGGACCTGGAACGACGAAGGGCGTGCCGATGGCACGCCCTTTTGCAATCTGAATGATCGCGAACTGCTTAACGCACAGTGACCGGCGCCGGCAGCGGCGGCACGACGGTCGGCTGCGTGCCCGGGGCCGGGCCGGCCTGCGCGGCCATCGGCGCCGGACCCGGCGCGGCCGAGGCGGTGGCCTGCGGCGGATTACCCGGCATCACGACGACGCGGGTGCCGACCTTGGCGCGGTCGAACAGGTCAGACACGTCCTCGTTCAGCATGCCGATACAGCCGGAGGAGACGAACTTCCCGATCGTCGAGGGCTGGTTGGTGCCGTGGATGCGGTACACGGTCGAGCCGAGATACATCGCGCGGGCGCCGAGCGGATTGCCTTCGCCGCCGGCCATGAAGCGCGGCAGATAGGGCTGGCGCTCGATCATTTCCGCCGGCGGATGCCAATCCGGCCACTCGGCCTTGCGGGTGATCTTCTGCACGCCAGTCCAGGTGAAGCCGTCGCGGCCGACGCGGACGCCGTAGCGGATCGCCCGGCCATTGCCGAGGACGTAGTAGAGATAGGTGTTCGGAGTATCGACCACGATGGTGCCGGCGGGCTCCTTGGTCTGGAACGCGACTTCCTGGCGGCGCAGGTTCGGCGCCAGCTGCACCGGGGCCGCATCAGGCTGCTCCTCGGGCGGCAGCGCGGCGACCGACGTCGGCCGGCCATCGGCCCCCTGCTGCGGGACCGCGCCGGTCGCGGCGGGACCACCGACGGCTTCCGGCGGACGCATGCCATCGCCGCCGGGCGCCTGGCCCGGACGGTCGGCGTAGATCACTGCCGGCGGAGCGGCAGGGCGGCCATAACGGGGATCGTCCGGCGACATCACCGGCCCTTGCGGCGGGGCGGCGGAATAGACCGGCGGAGCGCCAGCCGGGCGGCCATAGCGCGGATCATCCGGCGACATCACCGGGCCCTGCGGCGGGGCGGCGGAATAGACCGGCGGGCCGGCAGGACGGGCGTAGCGCGGATCCTCAGCCGGACCGGGCGGCGGCAGCGCGGCGTGCGGCATCGCGTCGTCGTCATCTTCCAGCGCGTCGAAATTCGGGGTGCGGTCACCGGGCCGATATTCAGCCGGGGCGCCGTAGCTCGGCGCCTGCTGAACCGGATAGCTCTGGGCCTGTGCAAGCGAGGTTCCCGCCGCAGCGACTGTTGCGGCAGCGCATATCGTCAGAAAATGTTTGATCATCATCGCTCTTGTAAGTCCCCGGGCCCCGTCCGAGCCGTTGACGGCCAGATGACCGAAGATAGCGGCACATTCAAGACATAACCGGCTGTTTGTGCCCGATTGTGCGATTTGTGATGCAATCGCACACAGTTGCTCCGTTGCATCACGGGGTGAAAATCGCATTGCGCCGTAGATTGCCGGACTCAACACCCCGTTTTTTACGGAACGGTGCGAAGACGTTGCGATATGGTCGAATCAGCCTGATTCGCCACCGATTTGAGCTCGAATCCCGCGTGGCGAAGGCGGCAATCAGTACCGTCACCGCGTTCAGATGGCTCATGGGCCCTGGCCACACGCCGCCGGGGCGGAAATTCGCAACCCGTCAATGCTTCCCGGCTTTCGCTTCCTGCTTGCCGCGATCCTGCTGTCTACCTCCATCCTGGTGTTCGGCCTAGGCGCCGCCGCGCTCGTGCGGGCGAGCCACGAGCAGTATGTCAGCAACCCCTCCTGGCGGAACGGCCCGCAGGAGCAGATGTTCGCGCAAAGTCCCGAGCCGGCCCAGCCAGTGCTCGCGGCCCTGCGCGTCGAGCCCGCCGCGCCCGTCGCCAATGAGACGCCGCCTGCGATGCAGGAGCCGGTCTCGAGCAACCAGGTCTCGAGCAACCAGGTCCCGAGCATCGGACTGCCCTCGGTCGAAACCGGACCCGAGCAGATGGCCACGGTAACGCTGCAAGCCCAGCCCGAGCCTCAGCTCGTTGCCGTCGAGCTACCTCCGTCCGCCACCGAAGTGCCGGCCAATGAGCCGGCCAGGACTGAGGCCGCAGCTCCGGCGCCGACCGACACGCTCACGCCGGCCGACACCACGGCTTCCATCGCCACGCCGCCGCCGGCCCCGGTCCTGTCCGCAACTGACGTGCCACGAACCGCAACGCCCGCTCTGGCCTCGCGCGTGAGCGACATCGCAGCCGCCCGGATGGCAGCGCTGAACGACCTCGCGCCGGCGAAGCCCAAGGCCGACAGCGCAAAGCAGGAGAGCAAGCCGCGCGCGCATAAGCCGAAGAAGCGCCACCGCATCGTGCGGCGCGCGCCGCCGCCTCAGCAGGTCAACCAGGCGCTCGATCCGTTCGGCCAGCAACAGCAGACGCTCGCCACGACGGCTGCGCGCACACGCTGACTTTACGCCGGCCCCGTCGCGATTGGCGGGCCCTTTTCCTGGCCCCATTCCGACCACGAGCCGTCATAGAGTGCGGTGTCGGTGATGCCCAAGCGATAGAGCGCGAGCGTCAGCACGCCGGCGGAGACGCCGGAGCCGCAGCTCGTGACGATCGGCGCGTCGAGCTTGACGCCGGCGCCGGTGAAGGCGGCGCGGAGATCCTCGAGCGGCTTCATCGTGCCGGTCGCGGCATCGAACAGCTGGCTATAAGGCACGTTGCGCGCGCCGGGAATGTGGCCAGCACGGATGCCCGCGCGCGGCTCGGGTGCCCGTCCCTCGAAACGATCTGCGGCGCGGGCGTCGATCACCTGCTCTGCGCGGCTTTCGACATTGGCGATCAGCTGCTGCATGCTGCGCACGCGCTTCGGATCGTAGCTCGCCTTGAAGCTCGCCGGCTTCGGCTTCACCTCGCCGCTCTCCACAGCGCGCCCCTCGGCACGCCACTTCTTCAGCCCGCCATTGAGGATGCGGACATTGCTGTGGCCGAAGGCCAGGAACATCCACCACGCGCGGGGAGCTGCGACCCAGCCGCCGGCATCGTAGAGCACGACGGTGTCGCTATTTGCGATGCCGAGATTGCCGACGTCGCGGCCGAACTGTTCGGCGCTCGGATACATGTGCGGCAGCGGGTTCGAATGATCCGACACTGCATCGACGTCGAAGAACACGGCGCCCGGCAGATGCGCGGCGAGGTAATCATCCTTCGGCAGCGGCAGCACGCCCGGCAGCTTGAAGCTGGCGTCGAGCACTTTGACGTTGGCGTCGTTGATATGGGCGGCGAGCCATTCGGTGGAGACGAGGGGATCGGTGGTCATGCGAAGTCTTTCCTTCATTCCGGGGCGTGCGCAGCACGAGCCCGGAATCCATCGTGCGGCAGAACTGGTGGATGAATGGATTCCGGGTTCACGCTTCGCGTACCCCGGAATGACGAAGGGAGAATCTAGCCCTTCTTCTTCGGCTCCCACGCTTCCGTCGGGCCGCCGGCATCGCGCCAGGCGGCGTAGCCGCCGGCGATGTGGGCAACAGGCTTGAGGCCCATGTCCTTCGCGGTCTTGGCCGCAAGTGCGGAGCGCAGGCCGCCGGCGCAGTGGAACACGAACTTCTTGTCCTCCTGGAAGATCGGCTTTGCATAGGGGCTCTGCGGATCGATCCAGAATTCCAGCATGCCACGGGTGCAGGAGAATGCGCCGGGGATGCGGCCGTCGCGCTCGATCTCGCGGGGATCTCTGATGTCGACGATGACGACGTCACCGTTCTTGGAGATCTCGATGGCGTCCTTGGCTGAGAGCGTCTCGATCTCGGCGTTGGCCTCGTCGATCAGCGCCTTGATGCCGCGGGTGATGTTCTGGGGCATGTGCTTCTCCCTCTTGTCGTCGTTCCCTGGCGCGCCTGCTAGTGCGTCAATTCCTTCATCGCATGTTCCAGACCTTCGATCGTGATCGGGTACATGCGATTCGCAAAGATGCGCTTGATGATGGTGGTCGATTCCGAATAGTCCCAGTGCTTCTGCGCGACCGGGTTGAGCCACACCGTATGCGGATAGGTGCGGATGATGCGGTCGAGCCAGACCGAGCCGGGCTCTTCGTTGACGTGCTCGACCGAGCCGCCGGGCACCATGATCTCGTAGGGCGACATCGAGGCATCGCCGACGAACACGACCTTGTAGTCATGCGGGTATTTGTGCAGCACGTCCCAGGTCGGCGTACGGTCGGTGAAGCGGCGTTTGTTCTGCTTCCACACGCCTTCATAGAGGCAGTTGTGGAAGTAGAAATACTCCATGTGCTTGAACTCGCTCTTCGCCGCCGAGAACAGCTCCTCGACCTGCTCGATATGCGAGTCCATGGAGCCGCCGATGTCGAAGAACACCAGCAGCTTCACCGCGTTGCGCCGCTCGGGCCGCATGTGGACGTCGAGGTAGCCGTGATTGGCGGTCTCGCGAATGGTGGTGTCGAGATCGAGCTCGTCAGGCGCGCCGGTGCGCGCGAACTTGCGCAGGCGCCGCAGCGCCACCTTGATGTTGCGGATGCCGAGCTCGACATTGCCGTCGAGATCCTTGAACTCGCGCTTGTCCCACACCTTCACGGCGCGGTTGTTGCGGTTCTTCTCCTGGCCGATGCGAACGCCTTCGGGATTGTAGCCGTGCGCGCCAAACGGCGAGGTGCCTGCGGTGCCGATCCATTTCGAGCCGCCCTGGTGGCGGCCCTTCTGCTCCTCGAGGCGCTTCTTCAGGGTCTCCATGAGCTTGTCCCAGCCCATGGCCTCGATCTGCTTCTTCTCTTCGTCGCTGAGATATTTCTCGGCGAGCTTCTTCAGCCATTCCTCGGGGATCTCCGCCTTCTCCATGGCGTCGAGCAGGCTTTCCAACCCCTTGAACACCGTGCCGAAGACGCGGTCGAACTTGTCGAGATTGCGCTCGTCCTTCACCAGCGAGGCGCGCGACAGATAGTAGAAATTCTCGACCGAATAGTCCGACAGGTCAGCATCGAGCGCCTCCATCAGCGTGAGGTATTCGCGCAGCGTGACGGGGACCTGCGCATCGCGCAGAGAGGTGAAGAATTGCAGGAACATGGGTAACAGATTGCCCGTCGGGTCGCGAACGTCAAGGGGCGGAGGGCAGCCCCGGGCGCTGGACCCGGAGGCTATTTGCTCTAGAATTGAGGGTCTCACAGGGTCGTTTGGGGGACGTTTGCAATGGGTATTCTCGCAGCGCTCATCATTGGCGCGATCGCCGGCTGGCTTGCCGGCAAGATTGTCCACGGGGCGGGATTTGGGCTGATCGGCAATATCGTCGTCGGCATCATCGGCGCGCTGGTTGCCGGCTGGGTGCTGCCGCAGCTTGGCATCGCGCTCGCCACGGGCACGCTGGGCGCCATCATTGATGCCACGGTCGGCGCGGTGATTGTGCTGGTGATCCTTTCGCTGATAAGACGGGTCTGAACGCCTGACCGAACCAGGAACGGCCGCCATGTGCGGCCGTTCCCACGTTGTGACCGGAGTGTTGTTCTGGCCGACGACCAACAAGGACGCGCAATGAAATTTACCGGCACCAAGGACTATGTTGCGACCGACGATCTCAAGGTCGCCGTCAATGCCTCGATCGTGCTGGAGCGCCCGCTCCTCATCAAGGGCGAGCCCGGCACCGGCAAGACGGTGCTGGCGGAAGAAGTGGCGAAGGCGCTGAACGCGCCGCTGCTGACCTGGCACATCAAGTCCACCACCAAGGCGCAGCAGGGCCTCTACGAATACGACGCAGTGTCGCGCCTGCGCGACAGCCAGCTCGGCGATGCGCGCGTGTCCGACATCAAGAACTACATCAAGCGCGGCAAGCTGTGGGAAGCCTTCACCGCCGAGCAGCGCCCGGTGCTCTTGATCGACGAGATCGACAAGGCCGACATCGAATTCCCGAATGATTTGCTGCTCGAGCTCGACCGCATGGAATTCCATGTCTACGAGACCGGCGAGACGATCAAGGCCAAGCAGCGCCCGATCATGATGATCACCTCCAACAATGAGAAGGAGCTGCCGGACGCCTTCCTGCGCCGCTGCTTCTTCCACTACATCAAGTTCCCCGACGCCGACACGATGGGCCGTATCGTCGACGTCCACTTCCCCGGCATCAAGAAGCGCCTGGTCGAGGAAGCGCTGCGCATCTTCTTCGAGGTGCGCGAGGTCCCGGGGTTGAAGAAGAAGCCGTCAACATCGGAGCTGCTCGATTGGCTCAAGCTGCTGCTCAACGAGGACATGAGCGTCGAGCAGCTCAGGGAACGGGATCCGCGAAAACTGATCCCGCCGCTGCACGGCGCGCTGCTGAAGAACGAGCAGGACGTGCATCTGTTCGAGCGGCTGGCGTTTTTGAGCCGACGGGAAGTGTGAGAGCACAAAGCTAGCCACACTCTCAGTGTCGTAGGGCGGGCGAAGGCGCAGAGCGCCGTGCCCACCATATGCTCGTTGTGGGCACGCTCCGCTTTGCCCACGGGCCTGAGCGCTTGGCGTGCACTCTCGCCCCGTCATTGCGAGCGCAGCGAAGCAATCCAGAATCTTTCCGCAGCGACAGTCTGGATCGCTTCGCTGCGCTCGCAATGACGGAGCATGAGGCAACGGCGTCGTTCTCCAATTCACACCGTGATCGTAGACACGCCTTCACATCCTCGCGGCGCATCTCGCCCGAGCTCTGCTTCAATCTCGCTCCCTCCAGAACAGAGGGCGCAGGGAAGGCCGGGTGCTGACCTGGCACCCACGGTCCGCTGTGCGCGTGTAGCGCAATGAGAAATGCACAGCGGCATACAGGTGAAGCCGAACACACGGCCTTCCCTGCGCGGTGGGCTGACGGCTTATGCCGTGCTCTCCCGGGAGCCGAATTCCTTCTGGCCTCCCTCGCCCCGCGAATTGGCGATGTGGTTGACCCGGTTGGGCGCCCCACACCTCCGCGAAAGCTTGACCGTAGCGACGACGGCCGGGACCACACGGTTTTGCCGTACGCGCGTTCATCGACACCACAGGGTCCCTCGGCGGCGTGCACACGCACCGAGAGAATGTTGGCGAGACGAACTTGACAGCGCCGCTCGTTCACACGCGGTTTCGGGCTCACAGGGACTACCCGCCCTGCCCGTCCCATCTCGTGCCGACGCTGCCGCGTCCACCGCAACCCGGCCCGCGCTTCGAACGACTCGCGAACCGCCCCTCTTCGTCAGGCCGGGCTGTTTCGATTTATGCCGCAATTCCGAATTTCGGTAAAGTGGAATATTTTTGGGCGGAGGGGTTGACGGGGTGGCGGGTGTTTTGCCCGACGGGTCACATCGCCTCTTTGGTAACCCCACGAGTCGGCCCATAAAACCCGCGCTCTTCCGTACCGTTCCCAGCGGCGATCATGACGCGGCATCTGTCGGCAAAATCGGACCTCGTCAGCATAAGTTCGAAACCTCAGGCGAAACCCTCACGTGCCGGCCAGATGAACGCTGGATTGTCGATGCAGTCCCACGGCAGCCGGGCGCGATCAAGAAACCATTCCCAGCATTGCTCGGAAGGCCCAGCTAGGAAATTCTCTATCCCACCATCAACAAACGCAATGACGCCCCCAAAAATGCTGGGTTCGAACAACAGAGAATGAACGGTCCGGCCGAAAGGACATTCGACAACGTCGCGCCTGTCGCGCACCATCATGTCGTTCCAGTATCCCGTCGCATCGGCAGATTCTGGTCCTTCCGTTATCGAGAAATATGTCCCGTCGCCTTTCAGCAATCTGTCCAGTTCGGCGGCATCGTCCGGATCAATCGTCGCCCTTACGAGCGAGAAGGATGGAGGGACCCACGAGCGCCTTCCGTCCCTGAGCCTGAGCTTTCCGAAACAATGAAGTGACAAGGCGACCCTCTGTTCAGCTCGTAGGGTGGGTTAGCGTCAGCGTAACCCACCTCTTCTCGTGCCGGGAAAGCAAAGTGGTGGGTTACGCTTCGCTAACCCACCCTACAAGCTTGTCACGCCACCGCCGCGCCCGGAATCCTTGCGGCTTCCATCGGGACCTTGCCGCGGATCAGGTCCGAGGCGCGGTCGGCGATCATCATGGTGGAGGCATTCAAATTGGCCGAGATCATGCGTGGCATGACCGAGGCGTCGATGACGCGGAGGCCATCGAGGCCGTGGACGCGGAGCTGGTCGTCGACGACCGCCCAGGTCGAATCCGCCGGGCCCATGCGGCAGGTGCAGCCGGGATGGAAGGTGGTGGTGCCGCGTTCGGTGGCCGCGGCCAGGAATTCGTCGTCGGTGTTGATGTTCGGACCCGGGAAATCCTCATAGGCGTAATAGGGCGACAACGGTGCCGACTTCAGCAAGCGCCGCGCGAGCTTCATGCCACCGACGATGACGCGACGGTCGAGCTCGGCGTCGAGATAGTTGGTCTGGATGATCGGCGGCGCGAACGGGTCGTTGGAGCGGATGCGGACATAGCCGCGGCTCTCCGGGCGCTGCTGCCAGGAGGCGACGGTCATGCCGGGCTCGTCCTCGAGCTGGCCCTGCACGCCTTCCTTGTAGCTTGCCGGCGTGAAGGTGAGTTGCAAGTCGGAACTGTCAGCGCTCTCGCCGGAATGCCAGAAGCAATAGACCATGGTTGGCGACAGCGAGAGCAGGCCCTTGCGCTGGGTGGCCCATTTCAACGCCTCGATCCACAGCGAGAAACCACGACGAAGCTCGTTGATGGTCTTGATGTCTTTGACGCGCGCCACCGTGCGTGGAGCATAGTGGTCCTGAAGACCTTCCCCGACCGGCAACGCGTGACGAACCTGGATGCCATGTGCATTCAACAAATCGGGCGAGCCGATACCGGAGAGCTGCAGGAGTTGCGGCGAATTATAGGTGCCGCCGGAGAGGATCACTTCCTTGTTGGCGCGCACCTCCACCGGCGTGCCGCCGCGGCCACCCTTGGTGTAGCGCACGCCGACGGCGCGCTTGCCCTCGAAGATGATCTCGGTGGCGTGCGCGTGCGTATGCACATGCACGTTCGGCCGCTTCATCGCGGGCTTGAGGAACGCGGTCGAGCCGGAGACGCGCAGGCCCTTGTCGATGGTGCGCTGGCAATAGGAGACGCCTTCCTGCTTGGCGCCGTTGTAATCGGGGTTGCGCGGGATGCCGAGCGAGACCGCGCCTTCCATGAAGGCTTCGCAGAGCGGATCGCGCCAGTCCATGGTGGTGACAGTGAGATTGCCGTCGCGCCCGCGAAAGGTGCTGTCGCCCTCGCCGACCCGTTTCTCCAGCCGCTTGAAGTAAGGCAGCACGTCGGCATAGCCCCAGCCGCGGTTGCCCATCTGCGCCCAGGTGTCGAAATCCATGCGCTGGCCGCGGTTGTAGATGTGGCCGTTGATCGAGGACGAGCCGCCCAGCGTCTTGCCGCGCGGCGCATAGATGCTGCGCCCGCCGGTGTAGGGCCCGACCTCCTGCTGGTAGGCCCAGTTGATGCTCTTCATGTGGAAGGTCTTGATGAACCCCGCCGGCAGATGGATGTAGGGGTGCCAATCGTTCGGGCCCGCCTCGAGCACGCAGACGCTCACATTCGGATCTTCGCTGAGCCTGGAGGTGAGGATGCAACCGGCCGAGCCCGCGCCGATGATCACGTAGTCAAATCTATCCATGGTGCCTCGGCCGCCCCTAGCGCGGCTTGTCGTTGAGCTGGTAGTTGAGATGCGCCTTCACCGTCGGCCATTCGGCCGCCGTGATGCTGTACACGACGGTGTCGCGCAGCGTGCCGTTCGGCGCGACCTGGTGGCTGCGCAAGATGCCGTCCTGCTTGGCGCCGAGGCGCTCGATGGCGCGGCGGCTCTGGTGGTTGAAGAAATGCGTGCGGAATTCGACCGCGATGCAGTTCAGCGCCTCGAAGGCGTGCTGGAGCAGGAGCAGCTTGCACTGGGTGTTGAGCGGACCTCGCTGCGCGCTCTTGCCATACCAGGTCGAGCCGATCTCGACGCGGCGGTTGCTGGCATCGATGTTCATGTAGGTCGTCATGCCGACGATGTTGCCGCCGGCGTCGAACACCGTGAACGGCAGCATCGAGCCCGCGGCCTGAAGACCTAAGCGACGGTCGATCTCCTTGGCCATGTTCTCCGGCAGCGGGATCGCGGTGTACCAGAGCTTCGACAGCTCGCCGTCCTTCACGGCCACCGTCAGCCCCGGGAGATGTTCTTTCGACAGCGGCTCGAGACGGGCGTGCTGTCCGCGCAGGGTGATGGGATCAGGCCAGGGCATTGCAGTCTCTCCGTTGTCATTGCGAGCGAAGCGAAGCAATCCAGCGTCTTACCGCAGAGGCAGCCTGGATTGCTTCGTCGCTTCGCTCCTCGCAATGACGGCTTGGCTCACTTGTTCAGAAAATTCAACGGCAATCCGCTGCGCGGCCAGTCCATGGCGATCAGCTCGCCCTTGCCCGAAAGCGTGATATAGGCGGTCTTCAGCTCGGGGCCGCCGAAGGCGATGTTGGTGGTGACGCGGTCGCCGGTCGGGACCTGCTCGACCAGGGTGCCGTCGGGCGCGATCACCGAGATGCACCCGGAGACGAGGGTGGCGACGCAGACATTGCCGTTTGCTTCCACCGCGAGCGAGTCGAACATCTGGTAGCCGCCGAGGCCGCAGATCGGCTTGCCGCGCTCGCCGCGATAGATCACCTCGCGCGGCTTGAGCGTGCCGGGCGCGGAGAGCTCATAGGCCCAGAGCCGGGCCGTCGGCGTCTCCGCGATGTAGACGGTGTTCTCGTCCGGCGACAGGCCGATGCCATTGGCCGGCAGCACGCCATGCACGACTTCCACGATCTCCTTCATGCCGGGCTTGAGATAGTACATGCCGCCGACATCCATCTCGCGCGGTCGGCGCTTGCCGAGATCGGAGAACCACAGGCCCCCGTGCTTATCGAACACGAGATCGTTCGGTCCGCGCAGGTCATGCTCGCCGCATTTGGTGACGACGGTCTCGACCTTGCCCGTTTGCAGATCGACGCGCTGGATCGAGCCGCCGAGATAATCCTCGGGCTGCGGACCCGGCATGATCATCTTGCCGGTCGGGATCCAGGAGAAGCCGCCATTGTTGCAGATATAGATCTTGCCGTCGGGACCAAGCGCGGCGCCGTTCGGACCACCAGGCACTTTGGCCACGATCTCCTTGCGGCCATCGGGGTAGACGCGGGTCAATCGCTGGCCGCGGATTTCCACCAGCACCACCGAACCATCAGGCATCACGACCGGCCCTTCGGGAAATTCAAGGTCGGTGGCGAGAACGCGGATGTCGGACATGAGGACCCTCCCGGCGGCTTGTTATGGCTTGCTCGGGATGTCCGGCACGGGCCCCGCTGGCAAGTTTTGCCAGCGGTTATGACAAAGTCGATCTCCCTTGCCAAGCAAGCGGGATGGTATGCCAGCGTTGCATCGTCACTCCCTGACCGGCACCCAAATCTCGAAGCCGCCATTGCCGCTCACGGGATCGAACTTCTCGTCATAGCGTTCGAAATTCGGCGCGTCCGCGGCCTTGTAGCCGGATGCCGGCAGCCATTGATTCCAGATCGCGTTGACGGTGCGGCGGATCGAGGCGACGTGGTCGCTGTGGGTGAACACCGCATAGCGCTGCTCGGGAATGCGGATGCGGCCGAAGCGGCGCGCGAGGTCGGAGAAGTCTGCAACCTCGACGCCGGCGATGTAATCGAAATTGCCTGAGTCATCGCCGTTGCAGCAGACGCCGTAGGCGACCCGATCATTGCCTTGACGCGCAGGAATGTCGGCGACCTCCTGGTGGAAGCGGGCCCACATTCCTGGGATGCTGGCGCCATTGTCGCAGGAGATGCGCTCGGCAAGGCCGGCGACGAGGAAGGCCTTTGCGGTTTCGAAACGCGGGGCTTTGAGATTGTCTGACATCGTCGAGTCCATGAGGAGCGGCTCCTGAAGCTTGAGCTGGCTGGTGCACGTCGCCGCTCTCACCGCTTCGGGCGTGGTGCCGAACTGGTCGCGGAACGCACGGGTGAATGCCTCGTGCGAGCCGTAATCCGCCTCCAGCGCGACGCTGAGAATGTCCGGCGCACCGTTGGCAAGACTGCGCGCCGCCTCACTCAGCCGCCGGGCGCGCACGTAACGCATCACCGGAAAGCCGGTGGCTGCGGCAAACGCGCGCACCATGTGGAACCGCGACACGCCTCCGATCGCAGCGATCTCGTCGAGCGTCATCGGCTCGGCCAGATGGCTTTCGATGTACCAGAGCGCGCGCTGGGCCGGGTTCATGGGTTAAAGCTCTCGTTCGAAGCAAGGTGATGATGCGCTGTCACCGCGTGCCTCGCTTGATCGGGATTGCGGTCGGGCCGTGGGCGCTACTTGTCCTTCGGGTCTTTCACCGGCGGCGCATCCTGCTTCTTCTTCATATCCTCTGCCTGCTTTGCCTGCGCGGCCTGGAGATCGCCGATGGTCTTCTGCAGGCCTGCGAGCGTCACCTTCAGCGCATCGATCTGCCTGAAGGCGGCATCGATCTTCTGCTGGTGATCGAGATTGAGCCTGGTGATGGTCTTCTGCAGGAAATCGACATTGCTCTGCAGGCAGCTGGTGCGCCGCTCCATGGTCTTCTCCACGGTGCAGATCTCGATGCCGGGAACGTCCTGCGCCGCGACCTGCCTATGCGCGACGAGCGGTAACATGGCGAAACAAACGGCAGCGATCCGGCGCAGCATCAAGGTTCCTCATCAAAATCGATCACGGCAATGTGCGCCGATTGCGCAGAGCCGCGCGAGGCTACCACACTCGTACCGCATTCTCGCGTTGAGCTTGGCATGTTCCCTTTGGACAGGGGAGCAGTAAACCGCGCGCGGAAGAAGTGGGCGCTCTTTCCGCGGCTTTGATTAGGGGAGATTTTTGGAATGGCAACGCGCGATAGACGTCTGGCGGAATTCGATGGCGCCGGAGAGCCGCCACCTGGCCTGCCTGTCGAAGTGCTGTGCGAGGACCACAGCGGGACGTATCAGCTGCCCTTTGCCTGCCGCTATGTCGAGGGGCGCTGGCAGAACCACGCGGCCGGCGTGCCCGTAGAAGCGACCGTCATCGGCTGGCGCGTGCCGCGCGTGAAGCATTCCGGCGCGGCCTGACGGCGCGTCTGTCTCAAAATGCAACGGGGCCGCGCTCCGCTTTAACGAAGTGAACGCGGCCCGAACGAATCACGTCCGAATCAGCCCGGAAGCGCTGTACGCGGCTGTTCACGGCTAGATGTCGACAAGGTGCCGCCGGCACGCACAATATCTGCGCAGCACGCGAGGTGGCCGCGGGCGAATACCGGCATCAAAAGTTAATATTCGCAAAGACATAGACGCACGTGCGAGCGCTGGCCGGGTCCGCTCCGGAAACAGGCAGGGCCTGGCTGCGGCTGCCTAATATTCGACCTCAAGCTCCTCGATCTCGGCCGGCTCGTCCTTGGCCGCCGCAATCCATTCCTTCATCTCGGGCATACCCATGATGGTGTCGGCATAGGCCTTCAGCAGCGGCTCGAGCTTGACGTCGTAGGTGGTGAAGCGCGTCACCACGGGGGCGTACATCGCATCCGCCATGGTGCGCTTTTCGCCGAACAGGAACGGCCCGCCTGACTTGGCCAGGCAGTCGCGCCAGATGAACCAGACGCGGTCGATGTCGGCCTGCGCACGCGACCAGATCTTGAAGCCGGGAAAATGCCCCTTCAGGTTCACCGGCAGCGAGGCGCGCAACGTGGTGAAGCCGGAATGGATTTCGCCTGAGATGGATCGGCAATGCGCGCGCTGGACGCGGTCATCGGGCAGGAGCCCGGCCGACGGCATCACCTCGTTGAGATATTCGGCGATGGCGAGCGTATCCCACACCGTGGCACCCTCGTGCCGCAGGCAGGGCACCAGGATCGAAGACGACAGCAACAGGATTTCGGCACGCGCCGAGGCGTCATCAGGCGCGGTGATGATCTCCTCGAAATCGAGCCCGGAAAATTTCGTCAGCAGCCAGCCACGCAGCGACCAGGACGAGTAGTTCTTGCTGCTGATGGTCAGTGTCGCCTTCGCCATAGGGCCCTTCCCTCACGTTTCCGGCCAAATGCGCAGCAAGCGACGTGCCAATTTGAGGAGCGGCCGCCTCTCGTCTGGCTCCGATATTGCATGGTGGCAGCGGATAGGTGGGCGCTTCAGTATGATGTCGATGTATTATCAGGCTTTTCAGAACCAGATGGATTTGACGGCACCGTTGCGGGCGGGCGCCTCCTCCGCGCTCAAATTCATCAATCTGGTACCACAGGGGATGTCGGACCACGTCGTCGGCCGGCTCTCGGCGGCGCTGGAGCTGATCTCGCGCTCCACCCTTACCTATGACCGCCCGGCCTACGGCATCGACAGCGTGATGGTGGGCAATCGCGAGATCGGCGTCACCGAGGAGATTGCCTACGCCACGCCATTCGGCTCGCTGCTACATTTCAGGAAAGACGGCGTGAGCGAGCAGCCGCGCATGCTGCTGGTGGCGCCGATGTCCGGCCATTTCGCAACGCTCTTGCGCGGCACGGTCAAGACGCTGCTGCAGGACCACGACGTCTACATCACCGACTGGCACAATCCGCGCGACATTCCGCGCAGCGAGGGCCGCTTCGGGCTCGACGATTACACCGAGCATCTGATCGATTTCCTCGGACAACTCGGCCCGCGCCCGCATATGGTGGCGATCTGCCAGCCGTCGGTCTCGGCGCTCGCAGCCGCAGCCATCATGTGCGAGGGCAACCATCCATCGCGCCCCGCAACGCTAACGCTGATGGCGGGGCCGATCGACACGCGGATCCAGCCGACCAAGGTCAACGAGTTCGCCAAAAGCAAGCCGATCGAATGGTTCGAGCAGAACCTGATCAACTACGTGCCGGTGCAGTGCCGCGGCGCGTTCCGCAAAGTCTATCCGGGCTTCGTGCAGCTCACCGCGTTCGTCTCGATGAACCTCGAGCGCCACATCAAACAGCACATGGATCTCGCCAACCACATCGCCAAGGGCGAGAAGGAGAAGGCGGCGAGCATCAAGACCTTCTACGACGAATATTTTGCGGTGATGGACCTGCCGGCCGAGTTCTACATCGAGACCGTGCGCGACGTATTCCAGGAGCACCTGCTCCCACTGGGCAAGCTGATGCATCGCGGCCGCCCCGTCGACACCAGGGCCGTCAGCCGCATGGGCCTGATGACGGTCGAGGGCGAGAAAGACGACATCTGCTCGATCGGCCAGACGCTCGCGGCGCAAGACCTCTGCACCAGCGTGCGCGCCTATCGCCGCGTCCACCACATGCAGGCCGGCGTCGGCCATTACGGCGTGTTCTCCGGCAAGCGCTGGAACAACGAGATCTACCCGCTGCTGCGGGATTTCGTGCACGTGAATTCGTGAGCGTCTCGCACGCTGCCGGCTCGCCAGCAAAATGCGCTGATCAGGCCTCCGCGTCTGGCCCGCCAGTCGTCTCGCGGCGCCACGCGCCCGGGCTGACGCCGACCATTTGCGAGAAGACCCGCGTGAAATGGCTTTGATTGGCGAAGCCCGTCGCGATTGCAATCTCGGACAGAGGGAGGTCGCGAACGGCCATCAGCTGCTTGGCGGCCTCCACGCGCTGGCGCAGCAGCCATTGATGCGGCGGCAGGCCGGTGGAGATCCGGAAGGCGCGTGAGAAGTGACTGACTGAAAGACCGAGTTCCGCCGCGATCTGCTGCAGCATGACGCTGCCTGAGAGATCGGAGTCGAGCCGCTCGCATGCGCGCTTCACCTGCCATGGCGCAAGGCCGCCCCGACCGGGCTCGGCGACAGGCTTCAGCCCGCCATAGGTCAGGCCGACATGCGCGGTCAACGCGAGCAACATGTGGTCGACGAAAAGCTGATTGGTCTCGCCAGGCCGACCGAAGCCCGCCAGCAAGGTTGCGCCGATATGGCGGACAACCTCGTCATCATGGCCAACACCGGGCCTGTAGCTAAGCTCTTCAACGCGCGGTGCGCCGGGTTGCCTCGCCGTGTCATTGAACGCGGAGCGCGGCAGATAGAAGAACAGCGAGTGAAATGGTTTGTCGATCACGTAACGCGGATCGCGCTTGAGGTCATAGAGATAGGTCGCACCTGCACGGACATTCGCCTTGGTGACGAAGCGGCCATTCTCCCAGCATTCGCAATCCGGGTAATCGCGGATCTTCAGGCTGACGAGATAGGCATCTTCCGCCGGCAGCGACCCGGAAAATTTCGGCACCGGGGCGTCATTGCGCACCTCCGTGACCGCGAGTGCGGCGCTGCGCAGCGAGCGCGTGATAAGCACCGGCGCGTCCTTCACATGAAGGCCACGCCCGAGCCTCTGCCCGTAGACGCCAGCTTGTGTCATCTCAGAAAATCCATCCGCGGAAGGCGTGTCTTCCGGACTCTGCGAGCTGGAGCATTACCAAGATCGACTGCCGGCGGTCCAGCTGGCAGGCCTTCACGCTCGATCGCTTTGAGGTGAATTCATTGTGAATTCAGCACGATCTGCGAGGAAGGTATCACGAACAACAGCGGCAGTAACGGGTAGGGCGCGGCATCGTCGTGCGTTCTTGAAAGGCCTTCGAAGCTACGCCGGCCATTCCTCGCCCCAGACCTGCACGACATGGCCGGGCGAGACTTCGCGATACTGCCGCATTGGCGGCTGGTAATCGGGCGCACGCACCGGGCTTCGGATCTCGTCATTGGCGACGTCGCGCTTGCCGCCGCGGCGTGACGGGTCGGGCACGGGAACGGCGGCCATCAGCTTCTTCGTATAGGGATGCTGCGGACTACCGAACACCGACGCGCGCGGGCCGATCTCGACGATCTCGCCGAGATACATCACCGCGACGCGGTGGCTCATGCGCTCGACCACGGCGATGTCGTGGGAGATGAAGAGATAAGCGAGGCCCATGCTGGCCTGAAGATCGAGCATCAGGTTGACGACCTGTGCCTTGACCGAGACGTCGAGCGCAGAGACCGCCTCGTCCGCGACGATCAGTTTCGGTCCGAGCGCGAGCGCGCGGGCGATGCAGATGCGCTGGCGCTGGCCGCCGGAGAATTCGTGCGGGAAGCGCGCAGCCATGTCGGCGGCAAGTCCGACGCGCTCGAGAAGGTCGGCGACCTTGGCGCGCGCTTGCGAGGCCGTGGCGAGGCCATTGGCAAGCAGCGGGGCTGCGATCGCCGCTCCCACCGACATGCGCGGATTGAGGCTGGCGAACGGATCCTGAAACACGATCTGCATGTGCTTGCGGAAATCGCGCAAACTACGACCGCTCATGGCGAGCACGTCCTGGCCGTCGATCAGAACGGTGCCGCTGTCGGGCTCGGTCAGCTTGAGGATGGAGCGGCCCGTGGTCGACTTGCCGCAACCGGACTCGCCGACCAGCGCCAGCGTCTCGCCGGCGCGCAAGGTGAACGAGATGTTCTCGACGGCATGAACGCGGCCCGAGACTTTTCCAAACAGGCCCGAGCGGATCGGAAAGCGCGTGGTGAGATTTGAGACCTCGAGCAGAGGGCGTTCTGCGGTCGAGACCGTATCAGGTGTCTCCTCTGGCTCGTCCGAGGTGCCCGTAACCTTGTCGACGATCGGAAACCGCATCGGCCGCAGACGGCCGACCATTGAGCCGAGACGCGGCACGGCTGACAGCAGCGCGCGGGTGTAGGAATGGGAGGGCGCGGCGAAGATGCGCGCGGTCGCTTCGGTCTCCACCGCCTGCCCGCCATACATCACCACGGTGCGGTCGGCGATCTCGGCGACCACGCCCATGTCATGGGTGATGAAGAGGATCGACATCCCCTCCTCCTGCTGAAGCTCCTTCAACAATTCCAGGATCTGGGCCTGGATGGTGACGTCGAGCGCGGTGGTCGGCTCGTCCGCGATCAGGAGTTTTGGCCTGCAGGCAAGCGCCATCGCGATCATGACGCGCTGGCGCATGCCGCCAGAGAAGCGATGCGGATGCTCGTGAAAACGCGACTTTGCAGCGGGGATGCGGACACGGTCGAGCAGTCGGACCGTCTCGGCCTCCGCCGCCGCACGCGACAGGCCGCGATGCTGGATCAGCGCTTCCGCGATCTGGAAGCCGATGGTCAGCACCGGGTTGAGGCTCGTCATCGGCTCCTGGAAGATCATCGCGACATCATTGCCGCGGATGTCCTTCATGCTTGTTTCCGGGAGCGCGAGGAGATCGCGGCCGGAGAGCGTGATGCGGCCCTCGATGCGGCCGCTCTCTTTGGGAATGAGCCGCATGATCGAGAGCGCGGTGACGCTCTTGCCCGAGCCCGACTCGCCGACGATCGCCACGGTCTCGCGCGGCGCGATGTCGAAGGAGACATTGCGGACGACAGGGATCCATTCCCGCTCGCGCAAGAAGGATGTGGTGAGGCCCGCGACCGACAGCACCGGCGCCTTCGCGTCGGTCATCACTCGATCAGGACTGGTTGCACCGCTGCTCATGCGAATCCCTAGTAACCGCGGCTACGATCGACCAGCCCCGGCAGGGCTTCGCCGCGGCGATGACGGGCGATGACGTCGAGCACGAAATCGACGGCACTGTCCGGGCTCGTCATGCTGGCATTGTGCGGCGTCAGCAGGATACGCGGATGGCTCCAGAATGGATGCCCCGCCGGCAGCGGCTCGGGATCGGTGACGTCGAGCACGGCGCCGCACAACGCACCGTTGTCGAGTGCGGCGAGGAAATCGGCCTCGACCAGATGCGGCCCGCGCCCGACATTGACGAGTCCTGCCCCACGCGGCAGGCGCGCGAACAAATCCGCGTTGAGGATGCCGCGGGTTTCGTCAGTTAGTGGCAGCAGACAAACGAGAACGTCGGCCTGCGAGAGGAAGTCTGGCAGAGTGTCGGCGCCGGCGTAACAGGCGACCCCCTTGATCTCGCGCGGCGAACGATTCCAGCCGAGAAGCGGAAAGCCGAATGCCTTAAGGCGTTCGAGCACGGCCTGACCGAGCTGGCCAAGTCCCATCGCGCCGACCCGACGACGCTTCGCCGGCGTGATCCGGATCTCGCGCCAAACCTGTTCCTTCTGCTGGTTGATGAAATGCAGGAGGTCACGATGCAGACCGAGGACGGCCATGGTGACGTACTCCACCATGGTCTCGGCAATGCCGGGCTCCAGCATGCGGACGAGCGGAATATGCAGCGGGACCTTCGTCACGTCGAACTGATCGACGCCGGCGCCGACCGAGAACACCAGTTCGAGATTGGGAAACGTCGCCGCGATATTATCAGGCGGCACCCACGCCACGAGATAGCGGACTTCGGCGGGATCCCCGATATCGGGCCAGAGCCGGAACGGCACATCAGGCGCGCGCTCCGCGAAGAGGCGCGCCCACTCCGCGCCGCGCACCAGATTGGCCTTGTAGAGAACGCTCATGCGGCCCTCAGAACGGACTGACGGGCGCGAGCCGGCGGCCGTCGATCATGCGCTTGTGGCTGTAGGCGGCGGGATCGACCAGCGGCGTCGCGTTCGTCACGATGTCGGCAGCGAGCTTGCCGGCGGCGGGCCCGATGCCGAAGCCGTGGCCGGAGAATCCGGTGGCGAGGAAGAAGCCCGGCAGCGCATCGACGGGCGAGATCACCGGGATCGTATCCGGCGTGCAGTCGATGGTGCCGCCCCAGGCCTCCGCGATCTCGATGTCTTTCAATTCCGGATTGGCCTTGATCAGCGAGGCCAGCGCAGCCGTGACCAGCGACATGTCGGGCGCGGGATCGCGCACGCGCTCGGTCTCGAACGGCGACGGCTTGTCAAAGCTCCAGCTGGTGCCGCGCATGATCTGGTCGAAGAACGATTTGCCGAACGACAGTTTCAGTCCGTTCTTGCGATGTTGATAGGTCGGCCAGAAGGTGCGCGCGTAACGGAACAGGTCGGGCGAGAGCTCGACCGTGCCGCGGTTGCGCAGCGCCAGCGTGAAGCCGCCGTCGAGACGGCGGCGGATGCAATAGAGATCGGTGCCCAGTGCGCCCGACGTGATCTCCGGCGCCGGCGTGGTCCGGCATGCGGTGGCGTTGACGAGACCGATCGGCAGCTCGATGCCGTGACGGCGGCAGAACAGCGACGACCACGCGCCGCCCGACAGCAGCACGGCTTGGGTGCGGATGGTGCCCTTCTCGGTGACGACGGCGCTGACCTTTCCGCCTGTCGTCTCCAGCCCGCGCGCGGCGCAGCCCTGATGGATGGTGACGCCATGCTTTCGCGCAGCGGCGGCCAGCGCAGGAACAGCCATCGACGGTTCGGCGCGACCGTCGCTCGGCGTATGCAGGCCGCCGACCCATTGGTCGGTGTTCCCGGGCATGCGTTCGGCGACCTCGGCCGGCGTCAGCACGGTCGAGTGAACCTGCATCTCGCGCGCGACGGCGGCCCAGCGCTCCCAGCTCGCAAGCTCGTCCTTGTTCTTGGTCAGGAACAGCACGCCGGTGCGGCGGAAGCCGGCATCGACGCCGGCGTCGTTCTGCATGTCCTCCCACAGCCGCAATGCTTCACGTGCGAGCGGAATTTCCTCGCGCGCGCGGCCCTGCTGGCGGCACCAGCCCCAATTGCGGCTCGACTGCTCGCCGCCGACGTGGCCCTTCTCGACCAGCGCGACCGACAGGCCTTTCTTGGCCAGATGATAGGCCGCCGAGACGCCGATGACGCCGCCGCCGATGACGACGACATCAGCCTGCGCCGGCAGGCGTTCGTCGCTGCTTATGCGGTTGAGCGGCGGGGACATGGGGCACTCCTGAAGATCAGTTCGAGACTTTTCGTCATGGGATGTTCATTCGCGGGTCGAGGGCATCGCGCAGGCCGTCGCCGAGGAAGTTGAAGCTGGTCACGGCCAGCGTGATGACGACGCCGGGCGCGATCGCAAGCCAAGGCGCGCTGGTGAGATAGATCTGCGCGTTGTTGAGCATGTTACCGAGACTCGCCGCCGGTGGCTGGACGCCATAGCCGAGATAGCTGAGATAGGATTCCAGCAGGATCGCGTTAGCGATATTGAGGGTCGCCGCAACCATGATCGGCGCAACCGCATTGGGGACAAGCTCGCGGAACATGATCCGCAGGTTCGACGAGCCGAAGGCGAGCGCGGCGACCGCGAACTCCCGCTCCCGCAGCGAGCGCACCTGCGCCTCGACGACGCGCGCCACGTTCATCCAGGCGGTGGCCGCAATGAGTACCGTTGTGATGACAGGGCCGGGCTCGGTGAGCGCCGCCAGCGCGAGCAGCAGGAAGATGGCCGGAAAGCACAGCACGGCGTCGACGAGCCGCATCAGGACCGCACCGACCACCCCGCCATAAAAGCCGGCAAAGGCGCCGACGGTGATGCCGACCACCATCGCGATCACCATGGCGACGAAGCCGATCGACAGCGAAACACGCGCGCCCATCATCAGCCGCGCCAGCACATCGCGTCCGAGCTCGTCGGTGCCGAGGATGTGCGCGCCCGAGAGCGGCGGCGCAAACCGCTTCATGATGTCGATATAGGTGTCGTCAAACGGCAGCAGATAGGGGCCGAACGCCGAGCCGAGGACGAGAACCAGGATGACCACCGCGCCCGCAAGGGCGAGCCGGTGCCGGCAGAAGCGTCGCCAGGCCCCTTGGCCGGGCGTCGGTTGAGCGGTGGACAGGACTGCGGTCGCCATCGCTTCAGCCCACCCGGATGCGCGGATCGACCACGGCATAGAGAATGTCGGCAATCAATGAGCCGATCAGCACCATCATCGCCGAGAACATCAGGATGCCCATCACCACCGGATAGTCGCGATAGCCGATCGAATCCAGGAACAACCGGCCCATGCCGGGCCAGGTGAACACGGTCTCGGCCACCAGCGCGCCGCCGAGCAGCGTTGGAAATTGCAGGCCGGCGACCGTGATCATCGGCAGCAACGCGTTGCGCAACGCGTGCACCGTGAGGATGCGCCATTCCGGCATGCCCTTGGCGCGCGCGGTGCGGATGTAGTCCTGGTTGATCACCTCGAGCATGGAGGAGCGCATGAAGCGGCCCCACATCGCGGTCTCGACCAGCCCCAGCACCAACGCCGGCGCGATCAGGTGATGCAGCAAGTCGAGGAAGGAACCGTCGCCGACGGTCTCGCGATTGCCGGCCGGCAGCCAGCCGAGCGTCACCGAAAACACATAGATGGTGACGAGGCCGAACCAGAAGGTCGGGATCGACAGCGCGATCATGGCGCCGACGGTGGCGAGCGAATCGAACAGCGAGTAGCGCCGGAGCGCGCCTGATATGCCGATCCAGCAGCCGAGCAGCACCGCGATGATGGTCGCTGATACCATCAGCTCCAGCGTCGCGCCCAGATGCGACGAGATCACCGACAGCACCGCCTCGCCGTCACGATAGGACTTGCCCCAATCGCCCCTGAGCATGCGGCCGAACCAGTCGAGATACTGGACCGGCAGCGGGCGATCGAGCCCGAGCTGCCGGGTGACGCGCTCGATATCCTCATGTGTCATCTGCGAGGAGACCGCGAACTGCGAGAGCGGACCGCCCGGCGCCAGATGCAGGATGGCGAAGCCGATCGCAGAGACGATCACCAGCAGCACCGCCGCCTGCGCCAGGCGATTGAGGACGTAATGGGCCATCTCAGGCGATCCTGCCAGCCTCGAGCATCAGGCCCAGTACCATTCGCGGATGTTCCAGCAATTGATCGACGTGTTGATGTTGGGACGGAAGCCCTGTAGCCCCTCCTTCACGCCTTCGGCGATGAAGCCCTGGAACAGCGGCAGGATCGCAAGATCGTTTCGGATCAGCTTTTGCAGGTCGCCGTAGGTGGCCTTGCGCTGGGCGAGATCGAATTGCCTCGCGCCTTGCGCGAGCAGCCGATCGGCCTCCGCGCTCTGATACTGATAGGTGTTATAACCGCGGCCGCCCTTGGCCTGAATCGCACCGGAGCCGAACCGCGGCGTCACATCGGGATCGCTGCCCAGCATGAAGTTCACGCCGACGATCACCGAATTGAACTTCGATTGCTGCCAGAAATCGCCCCAGATCACGGCGGCCGGCATGTTGTTGACGCGCATCGTGGCGCCGATCGCGCGCCAATCCTGAATCAGGAGCTGCTGGGTCTGCTCGCGCACCGCGTTGCCGGAGGTCGTCGAATTGGTGAATTCGAGCTTCACGCCGCCCTTTTCGCGGACGCCGCTGGAGCCGCGCGCCCAGCCGGCCGCATCGAGCAACGCATTGGCCTTGGCTGGATCGAATTTATGTTGCGGCAGACCTTGCTGGAACGACCAAGCCTCCTGCGGCACGAAGCTTTCGGTTTGCGTCGGCAGTCCGTAATTCAACGCATCGATGATCGCCTGCTTGTTGATGGCGAGGTACAGCGCCTCGCGCACCGCACGGTCGGCCAGGGGACCGAACTCCAGGTTGGGCGCGATGTGCTCCACTGACGACGTCGACGAGACGACAATCTTGCGCGCCTTCAGAGTCTTCGCCTCCTGCACGAAGTTCGGCAGAATACCCTGCAGGCCGGTGTAGTCGACCTGACCGGTGCGGAACTGGGTGTAGAGCACCGTGAGATCAGGGATGTATTTGAAGACCACGCGTTCGACGTAGGGTCCCTTGCCGTGATAGCCGGCATAGGCATTGAGCAGGATGTGGTCGCCGGGCACACGTTCGCCCCAGCGGAACGGCCCGGTACCAACAGGCGCGCTGTGGAACGGCGACGAATTCGGATCCGATACCTTTTCGAGGATGTGCTTCGGCACGATGAAGGTGAGCGACAGGATCGACATGTAGGGCGAATAGGGAGCTTCCATTCGCCAGTGGATCTCGTCGGGCGCGACGATCGTGATGTCCTTGACGAGGCTGTGGCCGACGCGGTTGCGCACCCGGAACTCGGGATTGTTGATCAGGTCGAGCGAGAACTTGACGTCCTCGGCCGTGAAGGCCGTGCCGTCGTGCCATTTCACGTCGCTGCGAAGCTTGATCTTCCAGGTGAGGCCGTCAGCCGACAGGCCGCCATTCTCGACCGTCGGGACTTCACGCGCGAGGTCGGGCACGAACTTGCCGTCGGGATCGATGAACCAGAGCGGCGAGAACACCTGCCACCAGACGCCCTGGTCGACCTCGATCCCGGGCATCAGGGGATGAAAGACCGTCGGCTCCTGCGACAGCGCGGCGATCACCTGCCCGCGCGGCTTGTCCGGCGGACTGCTCGGACGTTCGGTCTGCGCAAAAGCATTGCCTGAAAGCGTCCATCCCGCTGCGGCGCCTGCGCCGAGCTGGAAGAATTGCCGGCGATTTGGAATGCCGAGATGATGCAATCCGCCAACGCCGAACTTGCCGGTGCTGTCTGCCATGACCAGTCTCCGTTCCCGCACGCGGCACCTCTCCCGCGCCCCAGACCCCGGCAAGGGACAGGAGTGAGCTTTAGTGCTTCTAAATTTTTCAGCCAAAAGTTCATCATGACTAAATACAGCTGTCAATCGCATTGCTAGGATGCGCGACCTTTTCACACCGCGGCCGGCCGTTCCGGCGGCGAGGGAATGCTTGGAGAGAGCGACATGGATGGTCGCGGCGACACTGATGGTCCGAAGGGCGCCCCGGCGGTCGAGACCGACGATGCGGTCGATGCCCGTCTCGGCGAGACCGTGCGGCTGCTGCGCCAACGCGCCGGCCTTTCGATCCAGGACGTCGCCAACAAGACCGGCCTCTCCAACGGCATGATCAGCCAGCTCGAACGTGCGCGCGCGATGCCCTCGATCCGCACGCTGCGCCTGCTCTCGATCGCGCTCGACGTGCCGATCTCCTATTTCTTCGAGACCAGCGATCCTAGCGATGTGCAGCGCTACATCGTGCGCAAGAACAACCGTCGCCTGCTGCGCCTCACCGCCAGCGGCGTCGTCAAGGAGGCGCTGACGCCGGAGGGCAAAGGCCAGATGGAGCTCTACGAGCTCACGCTCAATCCCGGCGCCTCCTCCGGCACCGACTTCCTGCAGCACATTGGCGAGAAGGCGGGCTACGTCCTCTCCGGCAGCCTGCGGCTCTGGCTCGACAACCAGGCCCATGTGCTGGAAGCCGGCGACAGCTTCCGCTTTCCGAGCGTCGTGCCGCACATGTTTGACAACCCGACGCAGCAGGCAGCGCGCGTGATCTGGGTCACGACGCTGCGCCAGACCGAACCGCCGGCCGGCTGAAGCGCGCCCTCGCCCCCTACTGCCGGAAAATACCCTCGACGACGCCGCGCGGAGTCTGTAGCTCACGGGAGCCAGACTCATTTGACAGGGCGGACTTGAAGGCCGCTTAGCGGCCCCTTTGGGGGTCCGCGGCAGACGTCGGTGGTGTGAGAGCATGAAACTCAGGGGGCTTCTGACACTTGCGATGGCCGCACAGGCCGTCGTGACCGCCGCGGCTCTCTTCATCTCTTATGCCGTGGCCAGCACCGACTTCGGCGTCGCCCAGATGATTGCCCTGCTCGCAAGCGGCGCCGTTGCGGTGCTGCTCGCGCGCCTCTGTGCGCGCAGCATCGCGACGTCACAGGATAATCGCATCGCCGCGCGACTGGCCGAGCAGGCGCAGGCACGAGCTGACAGCGCGAAGGTGACGCAAGCCGTCATCAGGACCGCGCTCGACGCCTTCGTGCAGACCGACGACACCGGCATCGTGCTGGAATGGAGCCTGCAGGCCGAGGCCCTGACCGGCTGGTCGCGGTCCGAGGCCATGGGTGCCGACGTCGTCGAGCTGCTCGTCGCCGAGCCGCTCCGCGCCGGCTTCCGGCAACGCATGATGCGCCTCCTGCCCGAACTGTCCGATACGCCGATCGGCATCCGTTTCGAGGCGAACATCCTGCATCGCAACGGCGACGAGATCCTGATCGAGGCGTCGAGCGCCGCGCTGCGCATCGGCGACCGCACGGTCATCAACGTTTTCGTCAAGGACGTGACGCAGAAGCGCGCGGCGGAGGAGCAGCTGATCCAGTCCCAGAAGATGGAAGCGGTCGGCCAGCTCACCGGCGGCATCGCGCACGAATTCAACAACATGCTTACCGTCATCACGGGCACGATCGAAATCCTCGCCGAGGCCGTGAAGGATAATCCGCCGCTCGCCACCATCACCAAGCTGATCAGCGAGGCCGCCGACCGCGGCGCCGCGCTGACCTCGAGCCTGCTCTCCTTCGCGCGCAAGCAGGCGTTGCAGCCGGCCGAGATCGACGTCAATGATCTGCTCGAGGAGCTTTCAAAGCTGCTGCTGGCAACGTTCGACAAGAAGATCGACATCGTGCGGAAGCTCGACGGCAATATCTGGCTTGCCTATGCCGACCGCGGGCAGCTCAGCGCGGCGCTGCTCAATCTCGCGATCAACGCCCGCGATGCGATGCCGGAGGGCGGCCGCCTGACGCTGACCACACGCAACGTGGTGTTCGGCGTGCGCGAGGCCGTTGCGGTCGGCGCTGGCTATGCCGGCGACTATGTCGAGATCGAGATCACTGATACCGGCACCGGCATTTCGCAGGCGCACGTCGAACGGATCTTCGATCCATTCTTCTCGACCAAGGAGGTCGGCAAAGGCACTGGTCTCGGACTCAGCATGGTGTTCGGCTTCGTCAAGCAGTCCGGCGGCGGCATCAAGGTCAAGTCCGAAGAAGGCCGCGGCACGACCTTCACGATCTATCTGCCGAAGGCCGAGACCAGCGCGTTGCGTCCTGCAAGCTATGATGCGCGCAAGATCGTGGGCGGAACGGAGACCATTCTCTGCGTCGAGGACGATCGCGACGTCCGCCAATACGTCACGGTCCAGCTCGAAAGCCTTGGCTACAAGGTCGTCCCCGCCGCCAACGCGACCGAAGCGCTGGCGATTGCGGCCAGCGGCACGCCGTTCGACCTGCTGTTCACCGACATCGTGATGGCCGGAGGCATCAACGGCCGCGAGCTTGCGGACCAGATGGTGGCGGCGCGACCTTCGCTGCGGGTGCTGTTCACGTCGGGCTATGCCCACGATTCCCAGCACACGCCGGGAAGCGCCACCATGGGCGCGCCGCTGCTGGCCAAACCCTACCGCAAGGCCGAGCTCGCTCGGATGCTGCGCCGCTCGCTCGACACCGCCGTCGATGCCGCGGGCGATGCGATCCCGACACCTTATTCGGTGCAGGCCGAGCTCGAAGGGTTCTTGCGCAAACAAGCGAGCGATGATCGCGAGACGAGATGACCGGCTTCAACTCATCCGCCGCCGCAGTGTTGCCGACGGCGTCTCGCCGAATTTCTCGCGGTAGGCTCCGGCCATGCGGCCGAGATGCGTGAAGCCAAGATCGAACGCGATGTCGGTGATGGACATGTCTGGCGGCGCCTGCGCAAGCCGGGCATGGAGACCGGCCAGACGCATATCCAGCAGCATCTCCGAGATCGACAGCCCGAAATGGCGGCGAAAGCCGAGCTGAAGCGCGCGGATGCCGATGCCGGACACACAGGCCAGCTGCGCCAGATCGAGCGGCTCACCGGCATTGTCCGCAAGATGGTCCCGGGCAGCGCGAAGTGCGCGCGGCAGGCGCTCGACTTGCCCCGAGAACGTCCTGATCGCATCCGACAGGCCATGCCGCTGGCCATTGAGCAGATGATCGAGCAGCAGCTCGCGCCAATCGGCCACCGTGGCCGGTGAGAGCCGGCCGGACGGCCCCAGCCGTTCGGCAAGCATCATCAGTTCGGCAAGGCTGGCTTGCAGCTGGCAGCCCGAGGGCGTGCTCAGGTCGATCACGGGATCGAACTCCACCGTACCGGCCGGCCTGCCCGATAGCGCCGCGGCGCGCTGCTCCACCATGCGGCGGTCGAGCAGCAAGATCGCTTGAGCGCAGTCACGCCAGGTCATCTTTGTCGGGATGGTCGGCGACAACAGCGAGGCAGTTTTGACAGGCGCGACGTCGAATCCGCTGGCCCCCGCACGAATATGGGCGCTGCCAGTTAGCGGAATCTGGACAAGGAAGAAGCGATCGAGGCAACCGGGATCGATGCTGACGGTCCCACCATAGGCAACGTAATTGATGGAAAAGCCGTCGAACGCTGCGCAATTGTGCCGGGCCGAAAATCCGGACGCGCGGGCTTGCGCCGGCTTCAGATCATGTGGACAGAAGATGCGACCGATCTGCTCGGCAGCTTCATCGACATCATCAGTGGTGACACGGGCGAAGGCCGCAAGCCGTTCGGCTGCAGGTGGTCCGGCGCTCATTTCCAGCACGGCTGCGGACATCGTCGACCACGCTTCGCATCGCGAAATTGCTTTAAGCCTATAATAGTTCCCGGGATGCGAAAAGGGGCCGTGTCGCAAAATCGTCGTGCTGCATGGCAATAGCCGCGCCGGATTCGTTTAGCGGATAGACAGACGCCTGCGCGTGGCTGAAGCTCCATCCTAGCCGGTATCCAACAGGAGGCGAGCCATGACTGCACTCGAAAAGGGCATTACCGCGAACGGCACAGGCTACGGCGGCAAAACCTGGAACATCCTTGGCCAGGTCTACTTCCCGAAAGCCGTCACCGACTCCACCTTCGCATTCGAAACCAACAGCGACCCCGGACAGTTCGTGCCGGTGCACATCCACCCGACACAGGACGAGTTCATCCTGGTGCAGGAAGGCACGCTCGACCTCAAGCTCGACGGAAAATGGGTCAAGGCCCATGCCGGAGATCTCGTGCGCATGCCCCGCGGCATCCCGCACGGCTATTTCAACAAGTCCGACAAGCCGTGCCGCGCGCTATTCTGGGTCTCGCCGATGCAGAAGCTGGAGGCGCTGTTCAACCAGCTGCACAATCTGACAGACCCGGCCGAGGTCGTGCGCATCTCGGCGCTGCACGAGGTCGACTTCCTGCCGCCCGAGGCCAACGACTAACCGCCCGCCTCCTCGTCCGCTTTCACCTGCTTGCAGCTCGGCCGGCCGCGCCTTGCGGCCGAACGCGGCCGCTTGCGCGCAAAACCCATCGATTGCGAGCCATCCCATGGTCAGCCCCAAGCATGTCTGCGTGATCGGCGCCGGCGTCTCCGGCCTCGCCACAGCGAAAGCCTTCTCCGCCCGCGGTCACCGGGTCACCATCGTCGAACGCAGCGCCGATCTCGGCGGCGTCTGGGAGCCGGCGCGCTCCTATCCGGAGGTGCAGACGCAAAGCCCCAAGGATCTCTACCGCTACACCGATCGCGCCATGCCGGAGGCCTATCCGGAATGGCCCACCGGGCCGCAGGTCCATGCTTATCTCTCAGACTACGCGAAAAGCTTCGGTCTCGACCGCATGCTGCGTCTCAACACCGCGGTCGCGGGCATGGCCCGGCGCGCCGACGGAAGACCGGGCTGGACGCTCGCGCTATCGGGCAAGGATGGCGCGACCAGCAACGAGGATTTCGATTTCGTCGCGGTTTGCACCGGGCAGTTCAACGAGCCGCGCGAGCTGCATTGCCCGGGCGAGGACGGCTTTCTGACGAAGGGCGGGCAGATCCTGCACTCGTCGAAATACGGCGATCCCGCGCTGGCGAAAGGCCGCCGCATCGTCGTCCTCGGCGGATCGAAATCCGCGACCGATATTGCCGTGAACGCGGTGAAATCAGGTGCGCACGAGGTCACCATCGTGATGCGCGAGCCGGTCTGGCGCATCCCCTATTTCATCGGCGGGCTCGTCAACTTCAAGCGCATCCTCTACATCCGCGCGCAGGAGGAGATGTTTCCGGGCTGGGGCATCGGCGCGATGTCGCGGTTCGCGTACCGTCTTGCCGCTCCGCTGATCTGGGCGAACTGGCGCGGGCTCGAGAGCCTGTTGAAGGCGCAGCTCAAGCTGAACAAATGCAAGATGGTGCCGAGGGAACGGATCGAGGATGGCGTCAACTGCTCGGTGCCGATCGCAACGCCGGGCTTCTACCCGATGGTCGCCGACGGCCGCATCAAGGCGGTGTTCGGCACGTTCGATCACTATGACGGCGACAGCATCGTGATGAGCGGTGGCGAGCGCGTCGGCGCCGATGTCGCGGTGCTCGCGATCGGCTACAAGCTCGGAGTGCCCTTCCTCCCCGAGGCTTATCAGCAAAAGCTGGTCGATCCGGACGGGCAGTACCGGCTCTATCGCCTGATCGCCAACCCTGACCTGCCCGACCTCGGCTTTGTCGGCTTCAACTCCTCGTTCTGCACCGTGCTCTGCGCCGATCTCGCCGCCAACTGGCTGGTCCGCTATGCCGACGGACAACTCGCAAAGCAGCCGACGGAGCGAGAGATGCGCGACAACATCGAGATGATGCTGCACTTCAAGCGCGTGGAGCGGCCGGCCGCCGGCGTCTATGGCGGCCTATGCGTCGCGCCTTATCACTACCGCCATTTCGACGAGCTGATGGCCGACATCGGGGCAAAGACGCAGAAGCGCGGCGGACTCAGAGGACATTTCCTGCCGCCCGACGCCGATGCCTATGCAGAATTCCTGACGTCAGCGCCGAAATATCGGGCAGCGTAACGCTAGTTGGTGATGCGGGCCTCCTGGACCGCATGATTGAACATCGCGTTCAACGCCGCCGTGATGTCGGCAGGTGTGTTCGCGGTGTAGAAGAAGCCCGGCGAGGCGCAGTTCTGCAGGCTGGTCGGAATGTTCGGGATGTTCCAGTTGGCGTAATCGTCCTCGTCGCCGGCGAAGGAGGTGTTGACCGGATTGATCTTCTGATAGGGGATGTACAGCACCGAGATGATGATGCCGCGGTTCTTCAGTGGCGTACACGACGTTGCCGGATCGATCGTGGTGGCGTGGTTGCTGCCCGACCAGGAGCCGTTGGGAACGCCCTTGACCTGCGGATCCTGCGCGCCATCGGTGACGAGGAAGACATAGGGCAGCGTATTGTTCCACGCGCTGCCGTCGCCCACGTTCGTGATCAGCGTGCTCACGCTCGACAACGCCGTGTCGATATGCGTGCCGCCCGAGCCGAGGTTCGTATTCACGTTGGTATCGAGCAGCGTCGCCAGATTGGCCGCCGCATAGTTGATCGTCGAAGGATTGGTCGTCGAACCGTTGATGCTGCTGGTCAACGGGAAGTACGAGTAGAGATAGCGGATGAAGGGATAGAGGCCGATCCGGAACTGGTTTGCCACTTTCTCCGTATTGTTCGCCGTGACGAACAGCTGGTTCACCGCATAGCCGACGGCATCAAGCCGCAGCTGGATGCAGGAATCGGTGCCATCAGTCGGACAGTTCGCCACCGTCGCGAGATTTGAGTAGAGCGAATTCGGCAGTCCGGAGACGATCGAGGACGGCAGCTGAACGCCCATGGGATTGCTGGCCTTCGGACTGAGCAGGCCTCGGTACCCGCTCTGGCTGACACGCGAGATCGCGTAGCCGAGGCAATAATTGTTGGTGGGATAGCCTTGCGTGCCGGAGTCCGTGCAGGCGCTGTTCTGCGGCGAAAAATGGCAAGCCAGCGTGCAGCCCGTCGGATATTGCCGGTAGTTGTCGGGATTGATCGACTGCATGCGCTGGGCTTCCGCAGTGGTCGAGGGAAGGCCCATCGAGCCCGAGACGTCCAGCGTCAGATAGAAATCGAGATACAGCGGCAGCGTCGTGGACGAGGACGAACTGCCGGTCACGGTCAGCTTCCTGTAGCCGAGAAGCTGCATGAAGGTGACGGGGACGTCCGCACTGAACTGCACCGAAGACGTCAGCCTCGATCCGGTCTTGGTGACGGTGCTCGTCTCGCCCAGATTGGTATAGCTGCTCGCGAACCCCGTGGCGTTTCCGCTGAAGATATTGTTCGTTTCCGTGACGCCGGCGGCAACCGATCCGTTCGACGTCATCGCCATCGCGGCGTTGTATCCGGCCGAATTGACCGAGATCGAGGCCACGCTCGCCGCATCCGCGGAACTTTGCAGCTTCGCCTTGATGCGGCTCGCCATGCTGTAGTCGATGGCGCATCCGATCGACGCGATGAGCGGCACGAGTGCGATCGCAAAAGTGGCGGCGACATTCGCACGGGAGTCACGCTGCAATCGCGAGACGAGCCGGCCAAAGCGCCGCACCATTCCATAATCCGGCATTGCCAGGCCTTCTCGACGGTTCGCGGGCAAACGACTGAGGGGAGCTAAAAAGTATGACGAATGGAAACAGATGCCAGGACCAGCGCGCGGTCGCGAAGGTGATGAACTTCGCGCAAAAGGCCTCGCGTTGCCCCCAGAACACGACGGTCCATTGTGCAGGTTGGACGCTACTGAATCGTAAAGTTGCCCGCTGAAAGGCAGGCTCCTGGTCGTTTCCCGCCAGTTCGAGTGGGACTTATCCGGCGTTTTGCGAACCGGCCAGCAGTCCCCGACTGCCCCTCGCCAGCCCGCATCTTTGAGGCTTACGATCTCCACAGCAGCCGAATCGGCAGGCCCGGGAACCCCGCGATGCGAACACGACGTTATGCCGCCGCTGCGGCGCTGGCCCTGTTCCTCATAACGCCCGCTTCGGGACAAGGCGCACCGACGCCGGCGCAGTCGGAGGCGCTCGCCGCTTACGAGCATGCGCTCGGCGATTTCAAGTCAATCCTGGCCGAGCGACGCAAGCAGGTCGAGAGCAGGCAGCCGCTGCCGAACTTACCGGGCCAGGCGCTCTATCTCGCGCGCGTCGCGGTCATCAGCAGCTACAAGGATTTGACCGACGCCATGCCGTCGCGGATCGGCAAACCGAACAAGTTCGGAATCCCGCCGGCCTATTTCGACGCCGCGATCGAGCCGCTGGTCGACGAATATGCCGATATCTTCGAGATCATGGAGGCGCCGCCCGCTAGCGCCCAGAATTCGCCGACACCGTTCAAGGACGTCGTTGATCTCGGCACCGCGATTGCGCGCGCCAAGGGACTTGCAGCCGCTGACGCCGAGGCCGCTGGCCGGATCAGTCTGGGGCTGTTCTACGCCGAGACGAACGGCAAGCAGAACGTCCGCAATGCACGCTCGAACACCTATATGGGCAGCTTGCAGACCGGCCCGTCCGAGGACCGCAACGGCCAGCGTAAATGGGAAGCGATCAAGGGCACGATCGCTGCCGCCGATCCCGCGCTGAACGCGCGCGACGACAAGGAAGAGGCGCGATCCCGCGGCACCGACCGCCGCTTCAATCACTGGACCAATGTCCGCGACGGCCTCATGAACGCCCATGCGGAGTTGTTCGCCGAAATCCCTGCGATCGTGAAGACGCTGCCCGATCCGATCGACCAGATGAAGCTGTTCGAGCTGATCCAGATCATCCCTGCACCGACGCGGTCGGCACTGAGGTCAGGCGACTTTTTGAACTACAGGGTGTCCAACCCCACCATCATGAAGCACCTGCGCAACAACAGCGTCTTCGCCTTCGGCAAGGCCGACCGGGCACGAAGCTCAGCCAGCTTCCGCGAGATTTTGGGCGCGATGTGGCTGTTCAAGCGGAAGTTCGACAAGGCGATGGTGAAATACGCCGAAATCAAGCCGCGCTAAAGCTCGCGCTAGTTCTCCACCTTGTATCCGTCCGTCAGCGTTTTCAGGAACGCGATGATATTGGCCTCGTCCTGCTCCGTCATCGCCGGCTTGTCGCCGAGATGACGATCGAAGGGCGGATCGGTGACATCGACATTGGCGTGATATTTTTCAGGCAGATCGTCATATTTCAGCACCGTGCCGTCGGCAGCGCGCGGAAACAGCTTTTCCGGATTTGTGTCGCGGAAATTGTAGAAATCGAGCACCTGCTCGAGCGTCTTGAAGACACCATTGTGGAAGAAGGCGTGACGCGTCGCGGTGTTGCGCAGTGTCGGTGTCAGGAACATGCCGCAATATTGCGTCTGCTCGATCATGTCGGTGCGATGCGGGCCGCAGACGCCGAGATCGAAATAGTCGGGATCGCGATTGCCGGCGAGCGCGGCATTGCGCGGCGCGCCGAGCGCCTCGAATTGATGATCGGTGAAGAGCGGCGGCAGGCCGTCGCGGGACGGCGCCGAGGTGTGGCAGCCGGCACAATTGGCCTTGTCGGGATCGTTGAACAATTGCAGGCCACGCAACTCACTCTCGGACAGCCGCGTCTTGCCTTCGAGCCAGTAATCATACTTGCTGCTGTAGGGATGGAAGCTCTGCTCTTCCACCTGGTAGCGCGCGACCGCGAACATCGCTTCCGCAATCAGAAGCCGCTGATTTCGCATCACGCCGGCCCCGAACAATTCGACGAAACGCTGGGCGTAAGGCGCGCCGCGCAGCTTGTCGGCCACGATCTCGGCACTGCCGCCGTCCATCTCGTTGGGATCGAGCAGCGGGAAGAGCGCCTGGTCCTGCAACGTGTCGGCGCGACCGTCCCAGAACAGGCCGCCTTGCGGCACGATGTTCGCCGAGGCACCGGCGCCGCCCGCGGTCTTGGTCGTGCGCGCGGCCTGCTGGCCGCGCGCGGCCATCTGCGCGAGATCAATCACGTTGTCGTCGTCGGCCTTTTCAGGGCCGATGCTGAAATTGGGATGGCGCTCGAGATAGGTCAGCGACGGAACGGCGCGCGCGCCTTGCCGCGACAGGTCGGCGCCACCGAGCATCACAGGACCGTCATTGGACGGGCCGTAAGCGTGGTCCGGGCTGTGGCAGGATGCACAGGACAGCGCGCCGGACGAGGACAAGGACACGTCGAAGAAGATCGCCTTGCCAAGCTGCGCCATCGCGGAGAGCGGCTCGACCGGCGGACGGTAGAGGTGAACTGGATTCGGATTGAGGCCCGCTTGGGTCGCCTCAGCCAGTCCCTGCGTCTCGACCGCAAAGACGGCGCCGGCCAGCGAGAGCAGGCCGGCGCCAAGGAGCCACATCGTGCGGCTGTGCATATGACGTCCTTGTGGGACTAGTGGTGGTGCTCGTCCGGCGGGCTCACCATCACCACACCGGTGGTCGGATCGAGGAACAGCGCGTCGTTGCGGAAGTCATGGCGGTGGTCCTGATCGAAGTCGAACAAGTCCATGATCGAGCCGGCGGTGGCATCGAACGAACCGCCGCCGAGACGCTGGCCATGCAGCCAGTTGTCCTCGATGAACCGAACAACGGAAGCCTGGGTCGTGTAGGTGTGGCTGACGAAGTTTGTCTTTGCGTAGGGCGAGACCACGATCAAGGGAACGCGCGTGCCCGGGCCGCAACGGCCGTTCACCGGTTGACCATTCAGACCCTTGGGCGCCGGCTGTTGGGCGGCACCGAGGCCGCACTTCCCGGGACCGTTGACCTGATCGGCGGTCGGATCATACGAGGCGCTCTTCGGCGGGATGTACTGGTGGTCGTACCATCCGTCGGAGTCGTCGTAGGTGATGATGACGGCCGTCTCGCGCCACTCCGGCTGCTTCTGCAGGAAGTTGATCAATTCGACTGTGCCGGCCTGCTCGTCGAGCGGATCGGAGTAGCCTGCATGGCCGTCCTGGAAGGCCGGCAACTTGACGTAAGAGACGGCCGGGAAGTTGCCGGCCTTGATCGCAGCATAGAGATCTTCGAGATCGTAATTGTGGTTGGCCGGATCGACCTTGCCATTGAAGTCATGGGTGTGGCCGATTGCATGAACCGAACTCGGCCGCGCGTGGCTCGGGTTGGCGGTCGATGTGTAGTACTGGAACCAGGCGTGGTGCGGAATGTAGTCGGCAGTTGCGGCGCCCACGACGGTCGAGAAGGTGCTGCGGAGGCAGCCGGTCGTTCCGTTGGAGTTCGTGAGCGTGAGGTCGAAGCCGCCCATGAAGCTGCCCCAGCTGATGTGCTCGGCGGCGAGCAGGTCACCGATGTTCTTGCCGTTCATCAGGATCGTGGCGAACGTCGGGTTGGTGGTCGAGCACACGTCGTTGCCCGGATCGGTGTCGCCGATCAGGGTCAAGCCACCCTGGGTGTCGGGAACGGTCTGCGTCGAAGTACCAAGAATGTTCTTGGCACCATTGGTCTGGCCCGAGATCACCTCGAGCGCGCCAGGCGTCGACGGACCGAACCCGTCGGTCCAATTGTTGTCGCTCATCGCGAAGTGCTGGGCGTAATTCCACATCGCGGTCACGGTGTTGCCGTCGAAATAGCCCATCACCTGGCCGTTGGTACCGAATGCGCCGGTGCCGCCGGCAGTGCCGCGGCCGGTGAATTTCGGGAACAGGTCGTCCTTGCCATTGTCGACCGCCTGCTGCTCGGGCGTATAGGCGTGGTTCTGCGAGCGCGTGTTGGCCTGGGTGCGGTCAAGACGGAACGGATCGGTTGCGCCGGTGCCGTTGGCCGGATTGGTGTTCGGGTTGTTCACGAGCAAATTGGCATTGGCGAGGTTGTTGACCTTCGGCGTATGCGGCTTGGGCACAAAGGGAAGCGAGCCCGAGGGATTGCCGGCATTCGGATAGGTCGCAAAATAATGGTCGAACGAGCGGTTCTCGTTGAAGATGACCACGAGATGCTTGATCGGCGTTTCTGTGTGAATCTCATGCGGATGGCGATGATCGCGATCGTGGTCACGATCGAAATCTTCTGCGAACACCGGAATGCTGCACGCAAGCGTCGTCGCGGCCGCGAAAATCGCAGCCGTCGTCAAAAATTTGGTTTTCATTTTTGTGTGCCCCGAAGGAGTGACGGCGCGACCCTAGCGAGCACGGGTGACAAAGCTGTGTCAGTTTGACGCAAAGACACTTTGCGCAGTTGTCGGCCCCAGATCTTTACAGATGGAAACAGCAAAATTGCAGCGATCGCAATCCAAGGCCCAAGTATGTGCGCCGTATCGAAATCCGGTGGAATGGCCTAGTCGGTCCGGATCGGCGTATCCTTGAGCCCATTATTGTCGTAGGCCTTGCGCAAGAGGCCGTTCGTCATCGCCTCCTTCATGAATTCAGTAACGAAGGCCAGAGCCTGGCCGTGGCCGAGCGGGACCGCCACGGCGGTGACGGTCTTCTTGAATGTGTCGTCCAGCACCCGCGTGCCTGGAATCGTTTGCGCCAACCTGTCGAGCTTGTCGCGCGAGAGCGCGAAGGCATCGATCTTGCCACTCCTCAGAAGGCCGACAATCTCGTCATAGGTCTCGTAACCGGCGACCTCGGCGTTCTTCAAATGCGCGATCGCGCCGCGCATCGTCGTGGTGTTGTTGACGGCCGCAACCTTGATGCCTGGCTGGTCGAGCGTGGCGAAACTGGACACGATCGAGCCTGATTTCACGATGTAGGTGGCGTCGTTGACTTCATAGATCGGGCCGAACAGCATTTTGCTCTCGCGCTCGGGATCCCTGGGCAGAAAGGTGACGTCCCAGGCGCCCTTGCCGGCCGCCTCGGTGATCTGCCCCGAGTTCTGGTAGGCGACATAGTCGACACCAACGCCGAGGCGCGTGGCCATCTCCTTGCCGAGATCGACGGGGACTCCGGCATAGCCGGCCTCGGTCTTGGTCGACCAGAACGCACCGCCGGCCGGGCTGACCGCGATCGCAACACGCAGTTTGCCGGTCGGTGCAATCTCGTGTTTCAGACCGTCTGCCAGGGCAGGCACGGCAGCCGCGGCGGCAAAAACAAGAACGGCAAGGGTCGACCAGAGACGCGTTGGCATGTCGTCCAACCTCTTCTTCCGGCCGCTTTCATTCCGTCGCGCGGCCTTTGACACAATTCTGGTCGATCATGCGCTCGGTGAAAAGCGGTTTGTCACTCTCTGCACTGCAACGGCTGGTGACTGCCATGGCTATGGTGTTCCACGAACGAACATTTGTTGCTAGCCTGCCGCACCGACCGACAATCATTGGGGGCCACCGAATGACCTCAGCGAATCCCGCTCGACACACCGGACCGTGGAGGCATCTCGGTCTGACGCTGACCACGACGATGGCCCTGGTCGTGCTCACGGGCTGCGAGGACAAGAACGCCTACGTGCCACCGCCGCCGCCGAAGGTGGACGTCGCCACCCCCGTGCAGCGCCCGGTCACGCGCTATGTCGAGTCCACCGGCAACACCGCGCCGATCAGGAGCGTCGATCTCGTCGCGCGCGTGCAGGGCTTTCTGCAAACAATCGACTACACCGACGGCACCTTCGTCAGGCAGGGCACCCAGCTGTTCACGATCGAGCCCGAGACCTACAAGCTGAAGCTTGATCAGGCGCAGGCCGCTGAGGCCGGCGCGCAGGCCTCGCTCAAGCAGGCTGAGGCAGACTACAAGCGACAGGTCGATTTGGTGCAGCGGCAGGCGGTCTCGCAGGCGACGCTCGACACTTCGACCTCGACCCGCGACAACGCCCAGGCCAACCTCCAGCAGGCCCAGGCCAACACCAGGATCGCGGAGCTCAATTACAGCTACACCAAGGTGAGCGCGCCGTTCGACGGCATCGTCAGCGCGCATTTGGTCTCGGTCGGCGAGCTCGTCGGCGTCGCCTCCCCGACGCAGCTTGCGACCATCGTTGCCATGGACCCGATCTGGGTGAACTTCACCGTCAACGAGCAGGACGTGCTGCGCATCCGCGCCGAGGCGCAACGCCGCGGACTGACTGCCGCCGACCTCAAGCAATTCCCGATCGAGATCGGCCTCCAGACCGAGACCGGCTATCCGCATGAAGGCCACCTCGACTATGTCTCGCCGACCCTCAACACGTCGACAGGCACGCTCGCCGTGCGCGGCGTCGTCCCCAATGACAAGCGGGTGCTGCTTCCAGGCTATTTCGTCCGGGTCCGCGTTCCCTTCACGCAGGAGAAGGATGCGCTGCTCGTCCCCGACACCGCGCTCGGCAGCGACCAGAGCGGTCGCTATCTGCTGGTGGTCAACAAGGACAACGTCGTCGAACAGCGAAAGGTGCAGATCGGCCCTGCCGACAATGGCCTGCGCATGATCGAGAGCGGCTTGACCCCCGACGACCGCGTGGTCATTTCGGGGCTGCTGCGCGTGATCCCGGGCCAGAAGATCGACCCGCAGCAGACCAAGATCGAGCAACCGCAGGCCTCGAGCAAGTGAGGCGCCGGCCATGATCTCAAAATTCTTCATCGAGCGGCCGGTCCTGTCGAACGTCATCGCGCTCCTGATGATCCTGATCGGCGGCGTCGCGCTGTTCAACCTCGCGATCTCGCAATACCCTGACGTGGTGCCGCCGACTGTGCAGGTGACGACGCGCTATCCCGGCGCCAGCGCCAAGACCGTGATCGACACGGTTGCCTTGCCGATAGAACAACAAGTCAACGGCGTCGAGGACATGCTCTACATGCAGTCCTACAGCGGCTCCGACGGCACCTACACCCTGACGGTGACCTTCAAGATCGGAACGGATCTGAACTTCGCGCAGGTGCTGGTGCAGAACCGCGTCTCCAGCGCGCTGTCGCAGCTGCCGCAGTCGGTGCAGAACCAGGGCGTCACCGTCCAGAAGAAATCGACCTCGATCCTCTTGTTCGTGACGCTGACCTCGCCGGACTCCCGGTTCGACAGCCTTTTCCTGAGCAATTACGCCACCATCAACATCCGCGACGAGCTGTCCCGCCTGCCCGGCGTCGGCAACGTCACGGTGTTCGGCGCCGGCCAGTATTCGATGCGGATCTGGCTCGATCCGAACAAGCTGCAGGCGCGCGCGCTCGTGCCGCAGGACGTCATCCAGGCGATCCAGCAGCAGAGCCAGCAGGTCTCGGCCGGACAGGTCGGCGCACCGCCGACGCCGCCGGGACAGGCGTTCCAGTACACGCTCAACGTCAACGGCCGGCTCGACGACACCAGCCAGTTCGAGAGCATCATCGTCAAGACGGGCACCAGCGGCGACGTCACGCGCGTCCGCGACGTCGGCTGGGTCGAGCTCGGCGCGCAGACCTACAGCCAGATCTTCTCACTCAACAAGCAGCCCGCCACCGGCATCGGCGTGTTCCAGTCGCCCGGCGCCAACGCGCTTCAGGTCGAGCAGGCCGTCGAGAAGAAGATGGTCGAGCTCGCCAAGCGCTTTCCGGAAGGCATCAAGTACGACACGCCGTTCGACACCACGAAATTCGTCAACGCCTCGGTGCATGAGGTCTACATGACCCTGATCGAGGCCGGCCTCCTGGTGCTGGTCGTGATCCTGGTGTTCCTGCAGGACTGGCGCGCGATGCTGGTGCCGGCGACCACGGTGCCTGTCACCATCATCGGCGCCTTCGCCGCGATGGCGGCGCTC
>Ga0209148_1000255_pt1 | contig 84164 bp, 68 predicted proteins | sample AraplaCol_mMF_r2_2_FD_184288 | JGI IMG/M metagenome (GOLD analysis project Ga0209148, IMG submission 184288) | Arabidopsis root microbial communities from North Carolina, USA - plate scrape CL_Col_mMF_r2 (SPAdes) (version 2) | ecosystem: Host-associated > Plants > Roots > Endosphere | place...
TAGCAGGTGTCTGCGTCGCACACAATGTCTGGTCAGCAGTAATGGTGTTACCCAGGATCGGACCAAAGTTAGTGAGTGTTACATTGGAAGAAGTGGTACAAGTTAAGTTAGCAATGGTCCACGTCAATGTAGCAGTGATACCAGCAGGTATATTAACTACCGCATTCGGTTTATGGATTTCTGTTGCCGCTATCTTTACAGAAGCAGGAGACAGTACCGTCCATGTACCGGTAGCAGAAGGCAGATCAGGAGTATTACCCGCCAGGATAAAGATAGGATCACCGCAATGTTCCTGGGCAGTACCCGCATCGGCATCAACAGCTTTCTGCGCGTTTCTGAGGACAACAGTATCTGTTGAAGAACACAACCCGTTTGTGATAGTCCACACCAGGTAAGCAGAGTCGCCGGTAGCAACTGTTACGGCTGATGTAGGACTGGTTGGTGTTGTGATCGTTGCAGTACCGTTTATCAATGTCCATACACCCGTACCCAGTGTAGGCGTATTTGCTGCCAGTGTGAAGTTTGGATCCAGACAATGTCCCTGATCCGGACCCGCAGCTGCCATTGTTGGTTTGGCGTTATTAGTCAGTATAACAGTAGACGTAGAAGGCGTACAAGGTCCATTAGAAATGGTCCATTGCAGCGTAGCTGTCGTTCCTGCTTTTACTATGATTGAACTGGTATCACTTGTTGGTGTTCTGATCGTCGCGGCACCTGAAATGATTGTCCATAAACCTTTACCGACGGCTGGCTTATTAGCTGCCATGATAAACAGGGAGTCATTACAATGTGTCTGGGCAGGACCAGCAACCGAAGTTGTTGGCGTAGCGTAGTTGGTTAAAACTACATCATCTGTTGTAATACAATTACCGTTGGTGATAGTCCATCTCAGGGTAGCAGTAGCTCCTGTAGCCACCGTCACAGCAGAAGTAGGACTGGTTGGTGTAGTGATGGTAGCAGCACCTGAAATGATTGTCCATAAACCTGATCCTGTGGCAGGTGTGTTCGCCGCCATGATAAAGGAAGTATTCGAACATTGATTCTGATCAGGACCTGCAGAAGCCTGTATATTCTGCGCATTGCTGAGAACAATATCATCACTGGTTGTACAGGCACCATTTGTGATTGTCCATCTTAAAGTAGCCGTATTACCAGCTTTTACAAAGATGGTCGTTACTGCACTGGAAGGGGTCGTAATGGTAGCAGTACCTGAAACGATTGTCCATACACCGGCACCAAAGGTAGCTTTATTGGCGACCATGGTAAACAGTGAATCATTACAATGAGACAGATCTGGTCCTGCTGCTGCATTAGCAGGCTTCATATAATTAGTCAGTACAACAGTAGAAGAAGACGCGGTACAAGTACCATTTGAAATGGTCCACTGGAGGGTAGCCGTTTTACCCGCTAACACGAACACAGTACTGGTAGGACTGGTTGGTGTTGTGATAGTAGCAGTACCTGAAACCACTGTCCATAATCCTGTCCCAACCGTTGGCACGTTAGCTGCCATGATAAACAGTGAGTCAGCGCAATGGTTCTGAGCAGGACCGGCAACCGAAGTTGTTGGAGTTGCATAGTTGGTTAAAACTACATCATCCGTTGTGATACAATTACCATTGGTGATCGTCCATCTCAGGGTAGCAGTAGCTCCTGTAGCCACTGTCACAGCAGAAGTAGCACTGGTTGGTGTTGTAATAATAGCAGCACCTGAAACGATTGTCCATAAACCTGATCCGGTGGCAGGCGTGTTCGCCGCCATGGTGAAAGCAGGTGTAGCACAATGGTTCTGATCAGTACCGGCAGCCGCTTGTATATTTTTGTTATTGGTAAGAATGACCGTTGTTGAAGAAGCGGTACAAGTGCCATTGGAAATGGTCCACTGCAGGGTAGCGGTGTTACCAGCTAACACGAACACAGTACTGGTAGGACTGGTTGGTGTTGTGATAGTAGCAGTACCTGAAACGATTGTCCATAAACCTGTTCCGACCGTTGGAGCGTTAGCCGTCATGGTGAACAGGGAGTCATTACAATGTTGTTGAGCAGGACCGGCAACCGAAGTTGTTGGAGTTGCATAGTTGGTTAAAACTACGTCATCTGTAGTGATACAATTACCGTTAGTGATCGTCCATCTCAAGGTAGCAGTAGCACCTGTAGCCACTGTCACAGCAGAAGTAGCACTCGTTGGAGTAGTGATAGTAGCAGCACCGGAAACGATTGTCCATAAACCTGATCCGGTAGCAGGCGTGTTCGCCGCCATGATGAAAGCAGGTGTAGTACAATGGTTCTGATCAGGACCAGCAGCAGCCTGGATCTTTTTATTATTTGTCAGAACAATATCATCTGTTAATACACACGTACCGTTGGTGATAGTCCAGCGTAAGGTAGCAGTGTTACCAGCTAACACGAACACCGTACTGGTAGGACTGGTTGGTGTTGTGATGGTGGCAGTACCTGAAAGGATGGTCCATAAACCTGCACCCAGACTGGCAGGAGTAGCCGCCATAGTGAACAGGGAGTCTGAGCAATGTGTCTGGTCTGGTGCCGGTGTGATTGGCGTAGGCGCAGCGTTATTGGTCAGTACAACCGTTGTTGAAGAAGCGGTACAAGTACCGTTGGAAATGGTCCACTGCAGGGTAGCTGTTTTACCCGCTAACACAAAGACAGTACTGGTAGGACTGGTTGGTGTTGTGATAGTAGCAGTACCTGAAACGATTGTCCATAAACCTGTTCCGACCGTTGGAGCGTTAGCCGCCATGGTGAACAGAGAGTCAGAACAATGTTGTTGAGCAGGACCTGCAACCGAAGTAGTTGGAGTAGCGTAGTTGGTTAAAACTACATCATCAGTAGTGATGCAATTACCGTTGGTAATAGTCCATCTCAGGGTAGCAGTAGCACCTGTAGCCACTGTTACAGCAGAAGTAGCACTGGCAGGTGTTGTGATAGTAGCCGCACCAGAAACGATCGTCCATAAACCTGATCCGGTAGCAGGCGTGTTCGCCGCCATGGTGAAAGCAGGTGTAGCACAATGGTTCTGATCAGCACCGGCAGCAGCCTGGATATTTTTGTTATTAGTCAGTATGATGTCATCATTGGAGGTACAAATACCGTTGGTGATGGTCCAACGTAAGGTAGCTGTGTTACCCGCTAACACAAAGACAGTACTGGTAGGACTGCTTGGTGTAGTGATAGTAGCAGTACCAGAAACGATGGTCCATGCACCCGTTCCCACTGTTGGGGTGTTAGCCGCCATGGTGAACAGGGAGTCATTACAATGAGACAGATCCGGACCGGCAGCAGCAGGAGCCGGTTTTGTATATACGGTTACGGTCCCGCTTGCGCAGGTAGTATTGCCGCAAGTACCTTCTGCTCTCACATAATAAGTAGTGGTAGCAGCGATACCATGAACAGCGATAGAAGCACCACTGTCGATAGGGACACCACCACAAGCACCTTTATACCATTTCCATTTAGCATCAGGCGTAACACCATCCGCTTTCTTTCCAAGGCTACCGCCTACTACTGTCAGTATAGTAGAACCTGTATCGCAGATACTTGGGGTACCCACGGTCACGCCTGTAGGAGCGGTGGCAGGAGAAGATACGTTTAAAGAGAACGGAATATTTGTAGTACATCCCGGGTTGGCTGTAGCCACCGTGAGGATGAAGTTATACGTATTAGGAGCAGGCGTACCTGTATAATTAACCGTGATAGGCCATACAAGGGTATCGGCTATTGTGGTAAAACCAGGCAGGGCAGGAACACCGGCAGTCAACACATATTTAGTAGGAGCACCGGTAGTAGATAATGAATCAATATTAAATGTACCGGCAGTACTGCATATGGTGAGAGGGGCTTTGAGGACAGCGGATGGAGGAGCTATTTTATGTAAGATAATAGTATCCAAGTTACCGCCACAACCTGCTACATTGGTAATTTTCCATGTTAAAACTACATCCTGAATACCGGCAGCTGTCACCGTTGTAGTAGGAGAGGTAGGATCTGCGATAGTAGCCACCCCGGATACCAGTGTCCATTTACCACTTTCTGTTGCAAGACCAGTTTGTGTAAGGTCAGGTGCAGAAGCAGCCATCGTGAATACATTTGAGGCAGCACACTGTGTCTGGTCCGGGCCTGCATCACTGTAGGTAGGATTATTTACCAGGGAAAGGGTATCTGTAGAAGTAACCTTACAGTTTCCGTTAGCAATTGCCTGAGCAGTCCAACCGATTACCACTGTACTACCATATGGGATACTTACTTTGGTATTCATCTTAGCCGGATTATAGATCTTGACATAGTCATCGATCGTCTCACTAGGCTGAAGGTCAATTCCTGTATAAGATACAATAGACCAGGAACCGATCACCCCGGCCTGAGTAGAATCCGGCAGATTGAAGACCCCTGTTGAATTAACACTGGAGCAATTTATGATCGGCGGGAATTTGATCTTAGGCGGTGTTTGCGTAATGATAACCCTTAAAGGAGCAGATTCGACCTCACAGACCCCAGACCTCACCATTACGGAATAAATACTATCTGCCAATGATGCCGGTTGGACCTCAATATCTGTAGCACCATTCCATTCGGGCATTAATGTAGTATCTATCGCAGTACCATGAGAACCATGATACCACCTGATTTCCGAACCAGCGAGCGCTGAGTTGATTTTGTAATCCACTACATCTCCCAGACAGATAGCCGTTGTAGAAGGAGCAACTTCGACGATGGGCTTATCATCTACCTTAATATAGGCTGTATTGGAGTCTTTACAGGTTTTTCCACCTGCATAGGTTATGAAACCGTATACCATTATTGTGGTGTCTGGTGGCACCAGTGTAATTTGTCGTTTCGGCCCTACAAATCCGGGAAGATCTCTCCACTCAAATCTGTCGAAACCTCCCGATGCCTCTAACTCCACGACAGCCCCCGCACAGACCTGGCTCTTGGTAAGGTACAGGGTAGGCATTGGTAAGATCGTAATCTTGATAGGGCTTGAGGGGCTCGCACAACCCAATGAATCGGCGATCCCTTTTTCATATACACGAACGCGGAAAAGGTAATCAGCAGCTATAGCTAAAGTACCTTTTAATGCTCCTGCAGGTATCTTGAGTAAAGAATCCCTGGCCGTACCATAAGGTACATTGAACCAGGAGACACCACCGTTGTCACTCATTTCCCATTGATAAACGGGTTTTGTAAAATAGCCAACAGGTAATATAGAAGATGTTAATGTATCCGGAGTCCCTTCGCACAATACTTCTTTCAATCCGGTAGTACTACCTATCAGACCTGCAGTAATAATAGGACTACAATATGTAAAACTGATGTCATCAATGGCAATATCATTACCACAACCACCAGGCTGGTCATTAATAATACGTACCAATACGTCCGTCACACCGGCCGGGATCGTAAATTGTCCGCCGTAACGTTGCCATTCGGGGGACGCTAAGTTCGGTGATACTTTGTATGTTTTGAAGTTGGCCAATACTCTGGTGGTATCATTAGCATCCAGTACCCGGAATGTTACCCCTGCATATATAAAATTAGTAACGCAGTTATTTTCGAATACACCAATACCATCCAGATCAAGCAACCATGCACTGAAGTTATAAACGGAACCGCTACATAACCCGGTTACCTTTTTTTGATAAAACCTAAGTGGGTCAATAGCAGAATTCGCCACCAGCATTGCACCATTGGTATTACCGGTGTGATCTGGCATGGTGATCCATTCGTCTCTCTGGTGAGTGGTATTTGAAATGTTATACCAGTTATCAGCGAGGCCATAAGTAGATTGATAAGCATACCAGACAACACTATCTACCGGGTATTTCATTCGCACTACCCCTGACGGCATTGTACCGAAATTTTCATTAAATCCGGCCATCACAGCATAACCACCATTACAGGTGGAGATAGTACAATTTACAGCAACCAGCGTTCTGCTAATAAAGGTCGATTTAGTTACACCACCCTGCACGTATGTGAATGTCGCCTTAAACGTGTACGTACCAGGCACCAGGAACTCAAGAGTTAATGATTTTGTGTTCACCAATTTGGTAGCCTTAACCGCAGAAGGGTTAGCAGAGTATAATATATTATAATCTGCATCTGTTCCGCTGGGGGTGGTAATTGTCCATGTAGCCAGAGATATATTTGAAACACCTCCATCGAGGTAAGCGTTAATACTTGTAAACTTTGCCTGATCTGAAGTACTGTTGGTCGTCGACATACAAACCGTATCCGGTATATTTATGTGTGTCGTCTGAGCCTGCACCATGCCAAGTGCACAGAACATACAGAAGATCAGTAATTGGAGAATCTTTTTCATGCTGCAAACAATATGTGTTAATAAAGTATCAGGTGTCTGGGATTTAAATGTCATTTTCACCGCCAGATTTGTGATGGTTAACCAGCGAAAAATCCTTCCAGACCCTTATCAGGGTGGCATTTTGAGAAGTGTAAAACGGTTTCATAGGCTCGGTCATTTTAATTGATATGGCTAAAAAAAAGGTATAATCTTAAGATTAAAATTATAACTAATATAGGAAATATAAAAAATGTGTATATATCTTAAGGTGATTAATGGAAGGATAACATGAGGTAGAGGGGGAAGGATAATTTGATAGTCAGTGACTTAACCTGTCAAAAAAAAGATTAAAAAAAATATTTAAAAGTTATCCACACGACAAGGGCGTTAATAAATAATTTATATTGCAAGTATATTGTTTCAAATATTTATCTACCTTTGCAGTCCAAATTTGATGTAAGATGCCCAAAGTAAAGACTCATTCCCGGGCGAAGAAGACCTTTAAGGTTACCGGGAGCGGACAGATTAAGCGGTATAATGCTTTCAAAAGTCACTTGTTGACTAAGAAGAGTACCAAAAGAAAGCGCCACCTGAGAGGTAGCAGCCTGGTTAGTTCTGCTAACCTGGACCTGGTAAAAAGAATGCTTGCTCTCAGATAGAGATGTGGTGTTGGACAATTAATTATTAACCTGAGTAAAAAAGCACTATATGCCTCGTTCAGTCAATGCAGTAGCTTCCAGAGCCCGCAGGAAGAAAATATTAAAGCAGGCCAAAGGCTTCTACGGTAAAAGGAAAAATGTTTATACCGTAGCCAAAAACGTTTTAGAAAAAGGTCTTACCTATAGCTATGTAGGCCGTAAATTGAAGAAAAGAAATTATCGTCAGTTGTGGATTGCACGTATTAACGCTGCTGCCAGAGCGGAAGGTTTGACTTATTCTCAGTTTATTCACAAGCTGTCTGACAAGAATATCGACCTGAACAGGAAGGTACTGGCGGATCTGGCTATGAATGAGCCTGAAACTTTCAAGACTCTTATCGCTTCCGTTAAGTAATTACGGGAAGATAAAAATATATCGCTTAAAAGTCTGCAAATTCAATTTGCGGACTTTTTTTGTTCTCTGTCTGTAGATAATGGATTTAACTCTTTATCTACAGACTTTTTGTTTTCTGCAGAAGATAGGGGCCACTTACATCTTAAGACCGGTTCCTGTTTTACAGGAAGAGACTTAAAATTGTTCCAATACTGGTTCTGTTTTTACAGGAAGAACTTAAAAGGTTTTGGCGAGGTTCCTTCTAACTCAGAGAATAAATACTTTATAGGGGGTGTTGAATGTAATACCGGCGGTCTTGTTTTTAGGAAAAATACCCACCATAGCAGATCCGCTACCGCTCATCGTAGCATATACAGCACCATAAGCGTATAATTCTTTTTTAATCTGATCCAATTCAGGATGTGCACTGAAAACAGGAGCTTCAAAATCATTACTGATAGTCTCTTTCCAGCTTTCAACGGGTGTTAATATGGTATTCCGTAATGATTGCGCAGGTGTTTTTGGTGTAATGCGACCGAATGCCCATCCGGTATTTACGTGAATACCCGGGCATACCAATACAAATGACCAGTTGCTGAGGTTTAGGGGAACCGATTCCAGGATTTCTCCACGGCCAGTAGCATAACATGGTTTATTGGGAATAAAGAAGGCACAGTCGCTACCCAGTTTTGCTGCATAGGCTATCAATTGCTCTTCTGTTAAAGAAAGCTCAAAACGATTATTCAGCAGTTGCAGCATAAAGGCTGCATCAGCAGAGCCCCCACCCAGTCCGGCACCTATAGGAATATGTTTGTGCAGGTGAATATTGACTCCCGGTAAAGCGGGAAAGTCTTGTTTTAATAAATGCCAGGCTTTCAGGCAGAGGTTGTCTTCAGTATTCCCTGGCACAGGAATACCACTACCAGTAAACATGAGTGTTCCCGGGGCAATCACTTCCAGTGCATCTGTCAGTGGCAACGGGTAGAACACGGTTTCCAGGTCGTGAAATCCATCAGGGCGTTTACGTATAACGTGCAGGCCAAGGTTTATTTTACAATTGGGAAAAACGATCATGGGAGTTACCTGCTTTTCCGGCTGTTGATTTCGTCGCGGATAGCAATAGCACGAATATAATCTTCCTGTTCCAGTACTTCCTGTAACAGTTGGGTCAATTCATCTACGTTCAGTACTTTCAAATCATCTTCAGCTCCTTTTTCATGCTCGGAAATAGTAGGTGTTAATGGTTTCACACCTGTTTTTTTACCGGCAGGGTCATCCAGGAGGATACCGGCGCTGTTCAGTATATTTTCATACGTGAAGATGGGACAGCCAAAGCGTACAGCCAATGCCAGGGCATCGGAAGTACGCGAGTCTATCTCTATAGTTTCTTCGTTACTGTAGCAAATCAATTTAGAATAAAAAATTCCCTCCTGCAGATTACTGATAACTACTTCATGCAGTTCGATGGTGAATGCATTCATGAAGTTCTTCATCAGGTCGTGTGTAAGCGGGCGGCTGGGTTGCATTTTCTCCAATGCTACAGCAATAGCCTGCGCTTCAAATCCGCCAATAACGATTGGCAAACGCCGTAATCCATTCACCTCTCCTAAGACCACGGCGTAAGAATGCGTTTGCGTAATGCTGTGCGATAGAGCAACTATTTCCAGTTCTATTTTTCTCATATCTGTCCTGCGTTGTCGCTGAATATTTTGTAAGAACGTGAAGTTAGAAAAAATATTCCTTATCTAAAAATAGCTTAATGCTTTAAACCAAAAGCAGCAGGCTTTTGCCTTAGCTTTTGAGTTGCTTTATGGCTGCTGTCAGTTTAGGAACTACTTCAAAAGCGTCACCCACTATGCCATAATCTGCTGCTTTAAAGAATGGGGCTTCGGGGTCTTTATTGATGACAACGATCACCTTGCTGCCATTTACGCCTGCAAGATGCTGTATTGCGCCTGAAATACCAATAGCGATGTATAAATTTGGGCGCACAGTTAAGCCTGTCTGTCCCACATGTTCATGATGCGGACGCCAGCCGGAGTCTGCCACAGGGCGGGAGCAGGCTGTAGCAGCTCCCAGCACTTTAGCCAGATCCTCTACCAGGCCCCAGTTTTCCGGACCTTTGAGGCCGCGGCCGCCACTCACCACTATTTCGGCTTCTGTCAACGGTATTTCTCCGCTAACTGTCTGCACACTGCTCACTTTCACTTTGAAATCTGCATCATTGATAGCCGGAGAGAAAGGAGTAATGCTTGCAGCAATGTCCGTTTTTTCCAGTGGAAATGTGTTCGGCATTACGGTGATTACCTTTTTCGCCGAAGTGATATTAATATTGGCAAATGCCTTACCGGAGAATACACTTTTCTTCACCACAAAGCCAGTAGCTGTATCAGGTAATGAAATAGCACCGGATACCAGGCCGGCCTTTAAACGGGCAGCTACGCGGGGAGCAACAGCCCTGCCATCAAAATTATGCGGGAATACTATCACGTCTGCACCTTCCTGTTCTGCAGCAGCGGCTATAATCTTTGTATATACGCCACTCTCTACTTCATTCAGGCGGCTATCCGCTGCATGCAATACTTTTGTAACACCGTAATTGCCCAGTGCAGACAGCTCTGCGGCATCTACCACTCCAAGCACCAGGGCAGTAGCAGTAGTACCGGCTTGAGCGGCCACTTTTGCACCATATTGTATCGCTTCAAAAGCTACTTTCTTAATTTTACCCTGTGCCTGATCTGCAAATATTAAAACTGACATGTTTAGTGTAATATTTAAGTTCTTAGAAATTTAAAACACCTTCGCCTCTTCGTGCAATAGCTTTACCAGTTCTTCCACATTATCAGCACTTATCATTTTCACACCTGCTTTAGGTGCGGGTAGTTCAAAACTGGCAATGGCGGTCAGTGTATCTGCAGCTACGGGTTCCACTACCGTCAATGTCTTAGTACGGGCTGCCATAATACCGCGCATATTGGGAATACGGGCTTCTGCCATTCCTTTCTGGCAGGATACCACCAGTGGCAGTGTTACTTTTAATATTTCTTCACCACCTTCAATTTCACGGTTAACGGTTGCCTCTGTTCCGTTCAGTTCCAGCTTTGCTGCAATCGATATAAATGGCAGGTCGAGCAGCTCTGCTACCATACCTCCGATGGCAGATCCGTTATAGTCGATGGTTTCTTTACCGGTGAGTACAAGGTCATAGCTTTGTTGCTTAGCGTGAGCGGCTATCTGCGCTGCAATATAGTAGCTGTCCTGGCTATCCGTATTGATACGGAAGGCCTCATCTCCACCCAATGCAAGCGCTTTACGGATAATGGGTTCGGTATCCGCACCACCTGCTGTAATAAGATGTACCGTGGCTCCAAGGGTTTCCTTAAGCTCCAGCGCCCTTACCAGGGCATACCATTCATCGTAGGGGTTGATGATGAATTGCACACCCGCTTCATTGAATTTCGTGTTGTTGTCTGTGAAAGCTATTTTTGCAGTTGTGTCCGGAGTTTTACTGATACATACTAAAATCTTCATGGCCTAAACTGTTTAGTTATTTAAAACGGGAATGGGCAAATATATTTAAATAATGGATAGGATAGCCAGGATAAAGGAAATTCTTAAAGACAGCCCTGAGGACAGCTTTCTGAAGCATGCACTGGCGCTGGAATACATTAAATTGAACAACGATCATGACGCCCGTCAGTTATTTGAAGAGCTGCTGGCACATGAACCAGGATATGTGGGTTCTTATTATCAGCTGGGCAAACTACTGGAAAGGGCAGGGGATACCGCACAAGCTATCAGGGTTTATGAAAAAGGCATGGAAATGGCAAAGGCTGCAGGGGAGAAACATGCCTATAATGAATTACAGACGGCCCTTGATGACCTTATTTAATCTGCAACAACAATGAATTTACTGACAGGATTTATCACATACATACAGAAAGAGAATTTGTTCTCTTCTGATCAAAAAATATTGCTGGCCACCAGTGGGGGCATCGATTCGGTGGTAATGGCCCATCTTTTTAAACAGGCGGGCTTACCTTTTGCCATTGCCCACTGTAATTTCCAGTTGCGGGGGGATGAATCTATACGGGATGAATCGTTTGTAACTACACTTGCAGCAACACTTGATGTCCCATTTTTCAGTGTCCGCTTTGATACCACTGCCTACGCTGCAGAAAAGCGTGTGTCCATCCAGGTAGCTGCCAGGGAACTACGCTATGAATGGCTGGAGATTACCCGTAAAGCTTCCGGATGCGCATATACTGCCACCGCGCACCATATGCAGGATAACGTGGAAACGGTATTGATGAATATCTGCAAGGGTACCGGTATTTCGGGTTTACATGGCATCCTGCCCAGGCAGACTACGCTGGTGCGGCCATTGCTGTTTACACAGAAAAAGGAATTGCTGGCTTATGCGACGGAGAACAATATTTCCTACGTAGAGGATAGCTCCAATATAACGACCAAATACACACGTAACTTCTTCCGGCATCAGGTCATCCCTGTTATGCAGGAAGCTTATCCGGGCGTAGTTAATAATATAGCGGGGGGTATAGAACGTTTTCGTGAAGCGGAAGAACTGTATAACCAATCTGTAATCCGTCATAAAAAGAGACTCCTGTCGCAAAAGGGAAATACCTGGATGATAGCAGTGTTGCGTTTGCAAAAAACAGTACCATTGCATACAATTGCCTGGGAAATATTCCGCGATTTCGGATGTAGCTCTGCACAGTTGCCACAGGTACTGGACCTGCTGCACAGTACTTCCGGACGACTGGTAGAAACGTCCACCCATCGCATTATACGCGACAGGCAATGGCTACTGATCACTACACTGGCTGAACAGGAAGCACCGCTTATCGTCATTGAAAAAGAACGTACACATATTGTGACTACGGACGGGCATCTTAAAATAAGAGAAGTAAGCAAAACGGTTATTCCTACGGCTGCCAATATTGCCTGTCTGGATAAACACGCTGTGCAGTATCCGTTGTTACTGAGAAGATGGAAACAGGGCGACTACTTCTATCCATTGGGAATGCGTAAAAAGAAAAAGGTGAGCAGGTTCTTTATAGATCAGAAGCTGTCTTTATTGCAGAAAGAAAAAATGTGGGTACTTGAATCCGGCAAACGGATAGTGTGGGTAATAGGAATGCGTATCGACGACCGGTTTAAGATTACCGATACTACAAAGGATATGTTACTGCTCGAATGGAGCGCTACTTAAAATTATTTATCAGGCTGTTAAATTCAGGGAATGAATGCCTGGATAAACAGAAATCATAGAAGTGCTGTGCGGACAACAGGTATTCTTCATAAGTAAATGGCTTTACGATATATGAAAGGGCGCCCAGTTGCCTGCATTCATGCATTTCTATGACGTTCAGAGAAGATGAAAAGATAATTACCGGAATATCTTTATAATGAGCTATGCTCTTTAATTCTCTTAAAGTCTGTGTACCGCTTAAGCGGGGCATATTCAGGTCCAGTACTACCAGCGAGGGTAATGATCTTTCATCACTATGCATTTGTGCCAGGTGCTCCAGCACTTTTTCGCCATCTTCTACCAAATAGGGCACATGCGATAAATTGATTGCATTAAATGCATCCTGCATTATATAACGATCTTCCAGATCATCATCAGCTAATAATATCTTTACTATCTTCTCCATATCAGATAGTACCCTTGTTTAGTTTTGATAAGGGAAGGCCATCCCGTAGAGAAAAATCCACTAATTGATCTTTCATCCACAGTTCAGGGGTATGCTTTCTCTTCTTCTGTAAGCCTTTAGCAGTGTTAATCCTCATGGAGTCGCGCATTTTTGTGGTTGACGGTATATTTCAACTATACCCCGCAAAAAGCAAACCGTATTTATCTGTAATGATGTAACAGCTGATCTACAAAGTAAGGTCCTATTCTTGGTTCAAAGACGAGGGGGAAGATAATACCGAATAAAGCGCCCCATAAGTGTGCGTCGTGGTTGATTCCGGAACCTTGTCCACGACGGGACATGTATATAGTATAACCAAGGTAGAGGAATCCGTACACGATGGCGGGCATCGGTATGAAGAAAACGCCAATACGCTGCCAGGGGTTGAATAAAATAAAGGAAAATACCACGGCAGATACTGCGCCTGATGCACCAATGGTACGATAGCCGTAATCGTTTTTGTATTTGATGTAAGTGGGGATATCAGACACGACTAATGCCAGCAGGTAAAACCCGAGGTAGTATAACTTTGAATCGAAGATTTGCAGAAAAGCTGATTCGATATAACGGCCAAAGAAATAGAGGGTTAACATATTAAAGCCGAGGTGCATATAATCGGCGTGTACCAGTCCGGAAGTAAGAAAGCGGTAAAACTGTTTCTTTTCTTTTACCATGTAAGGCCACATGCTAAGTTCATCCATCTTATCCGGCCTGCTAAAGGTAGTGATAGATATAAGGCATGTAATGATAATGATTGCTAAGCTTAAAGTCATGTTTTCCATTCCAGTCTACTATTTAGTATTGTAAATGTAATTTATTTCACTGATGATGATATTTTTCCCTGTTAAGTACTGTATAAGCCCGGTATAACTGCTCCGTCATGATCAGCCTTACCAGTTGATGGGGGAAGGTGAGGGGAGAGAGGGATAATTTAAGCTGGGCTCTTTCTAAGAGGCTGCTATCAATGCCAAAGGCACCGCCAATCAATATAATGATCTGTCTTACGCCGGCATTGGCCCTTTGTTGTATAAATTCCGACAGTTGGATGGTAGTGAGCATTTTACCATATTCATCCAGGGCTACCAGGTAATCCTGGGGCTGCAGCATATCCAGGATCAGCTTAGCTTCCTGTTTTTTAAGTTCTGGTATGGACAGGCTGGCGGCCTGTTTAACCGTAGGGATTAATTTCAGGTCGAAGTCTACATAATGTTGCAGTCGTTTCTGAAAGATAGCAATACCATCTTTTATATAAGGATCATTATCTTTCCCGATACTCCACAGTTGAATTTTCACGGGTGGTGTTTTTGCGAAAATAGGGATTTTATTTACCGGTCTTTTTAAAAATATTTGGAGATTATGTTTTTTTTCATACTTTTGCAATCCCAATCACGGGAATGGCTTCGTAGCTCAACTGAATAGAGCATTTGACTACGAATCAAAAGGTTTCTGGTTTGAATCCAGACGAGGTCACTAAAAGGGTCTTAAACTGCAAAGTTTGAGGCCCTTTTTAAATTTGTATAACTACTGTCTGTTACAAAATCCTTTAATTAGAGGTCAAGCAGTATTCCTGGGGATTTAATAGTTCTTGGTCCACCAAATATTTCATGCTCTTCATCTTCGATCAAGCAGTATTCCTGGGGATTTAATGATCCATGGAGATAAGTAGGCTTAGAGTAGGAGGAGACATGGAGGAAGGTTGGACCTATACTGAAGTAAGCTGTTCTCATAGGTAGATTATACTACAACTCAATTGCGGGGATATATACAACTTCTCATTTAATCTTTTGTGCAGAAAATACCAGCAAATGTCTTTTCAGGACATGAGGATGCTATGGAAGTATCCTTCCACGATATACAAGATCCATATTTGCGTTGAGGGAGTGGATATAATTACCCTTCGGGGAGAGAATTATACACAACAGGCCTTATCATTTTGACAGGTGCAGGATATGGAGGGATTGTCCATAGCCTGGGCGCTTTATTGCGGTGTTGTTTTTTGACTTCATTCAACTGTTCCTGTGGAGGTATTACAGCTATTACATCCAGGGCACAAGCTGTCTTGTTCTGAGATAGATGAAACTGTCCATTCACCTCATACATGGCCTGTACTTCCAGCAGGATAAGTGTAATATTTTTATTATTTGTATCTAACTTAAAGATAACAGGAGGATACTTTTCTCCGCGTTTGATTATGATGGCTTCGCTTGTTACCTGCCGGGTAGTGTGCTTTGTAAAATTGACAGATAAAGCAATTGCCTTTATGGATAGATGGGTGGTGCCTCTTAGTGCATGGCTGCTATTGGTGAAACTACCCGGAAATGACAGATTCAACTCTCCCTTATCATTTCTTTCGATAACAGGAGAGGCTTTTAAAAGGTGATGAATACCAGCTTCCTTGTTGAACTGGAAATTCTTCAGTGATTGCATATTGGCACCTGCTAATATCCGGTTGCCATCAGTGCGTAAGATCTTTCCCATCAGACTATTCAGACGGTAATGGAGCGTATTATCATAGCAGTGTTGGGTATATTCATGGAGAGCATGGCGAATCAAACGGCTGCTTTTACTGGCAATGCCAAAATCTGTTGCCGCCCGCTTGGTAGCAGCAGATTGCCTGACAGTTTCAGGGGCACGGCGCACTAAGTATTGCTTCCGGTTCTTTTTATCTTTCCGGTAGTAATACACCTGATTGCCTAATCTGCCTGAGATGCGAAAAATACCAACTTGTTTTGCCATAAAAAGGGTTCATTCAAAGTCCTGTTAAGTTACTAAAAATCGGACTATTATGGTAGAGCCTCAGTTTGAATATCATGACAGCGTGCATTGCCAGATGTTGTGTATTTATCATTACAACATCTGGCGCGAAGATTAAACTGAGACCCTACCAGCGTTATTATAATTCAAATTAAACCGGAAAATTTATGCCCGGCAGCATTCAATCTCCAGTTTTTTTTAACTTGATCCGAAATTTTGATAAATAAAAATATTTGTTCTAGATTTGCAGTCCCAATTTAGCGGATATGGCTCCGTAGCTCAACTGAATAGAGCATCTGACTACGGATCAGAAGGTTTCTGGTTTGAATCCAGACGGGGTCACCACATTGGAATGGTCTTCAATTTTGAAGGCCATTTTCTTTTGGGGATGGTTGAGATTTAGGCTGGGCTTTAATATGAGCTCGATAGCTCTGTTTGGTCTTACGGTTTGAATTGTGTTTTCTTTTAGGACGGCTTTTTTCGGAATTCAACCGGGTAAAGGTCGGGATATGCGGTCTTCTTTCGGAAGACTTTCGCCGTGCTGTCCACCGATACAAAGGGTTGCTGCAGGTAAACGATGCCCTTGGCCGACCGAAGGAAAAATTCACGACGGTCGAGATTCAGCGATTGCCCGGTCGGATTATACAGCCTGCAGAATATACTGCAAGCCCCCTTCCCATCGATATTCGAGAGTCCCGCAAAATCCGTAATGACCTGCAGTTGGCTGGGCAGCACATACGATTTACAGGACTGTTGCAGCATACTATACCTGAAAATAGCTTTCAGATTCATATATAACTTCTCTTTATGCCGGTATCACTATTTTATAAAACGGTGAATTGCTTCGCTGGCGTTCTCCTGAAATGACGTATTTTTCAAATCAGTGTAAAAAGTGCTCTGGTCAACTACGTCCCCTGATAACTTACCTTCTTTACTTGCATAAAAAACACCACTTTTATATTGATCTTCCGAAATGCCATCTACAAAACGTTTTGCACCTACTTCTAACTTATGCACCATTCCTCCTAACAATGGAAACACAATAGGCATCATAAAATAGTTCAACATAAATCTCATCGCCGGGGGCAAACTATCCGGGGCAGCAGTTCCCTTCGTATTCCCAGGACTCATAACAACAAATTTGAGGTTAGGATATTTTCTTGCCATTGATAACATCCACATCGTTGCTGCATATTTAACGTATCCGTACGCGTCTATTGCAACGAACTTATTACCAAAATAGGAACCATCAAGAACAGCAGCAAATTCATCTACGGATGAAGTCTTCATTGCAACTGGTTTCATGCCGAGCATCTTTACTCCTGGTATAGCTTCCGCGCTTGTGTATAATACTGCTTTCTTTAATTTATCATGTTTTATTAATTCTTCTACTAAAATTACATGACCTAAAATATTTGTAGCAGCTAACTGATTCATACCGGAAGACGTTACTTGCGCAGCCGTTTTCCCAATTACTCCACCTGCATTTAAAATTATTGCGTCGATAGGTTCCTTTATTTTTTCTACTGCTTTTCTTACAGAATTGGCATCTGAAACATCCCCAATAACAATTTCAAAAATCCTTTTTCCCGTTTGCTGCTCAAGGTCTTTTTTTGCTGCCTCAGCTCTCGTTTGATTTCTACAGAAAAGAATTACCTTTTTTGTTTCTTTTTTCAATGCCAACTGTCGGGCCGCCTCTTTCCCAAGCCCATTATTTGCTCCGGTTATTAATATACTTTCGTTCATTTTTTTTCCTTTTTTCTGTTAACGATAAATTAGTTGAGAATGCAGTTGCCATTAAAACAGACCGATCTTTTGTATTCGCAGTGAGTCTTTCTAAAAAATTCATTATTGAATCTGATTACCACTTGCTTGTTTTGTTCTACTGTCATTTGCTTTCTTTTGTTAGTTATTGATTGACTTAACTATTCAAAAGTAGACATATAAAAAATGCTCTTGGTAGCTTAAAGTCTATTATTTTTGCTCAATCGTATTTAATTTATCCAATGGACTTATTAAGTGATATTTTAGAAAGCATTAGGCTAAAAAGGCTGAAAGCGGTTATATACCCGAAGATTACTGTAAGCAAAAATTCGTGGGGCATTGAAATACCTCAAGACAATAATTCACAATTTTGGCGGCTTTTAAAGGGAACCTGCTATTTAAAAGTGAACGGAGAAACTGCCATAAAAATGAAAGAGGGTGAAATATTTTTCATACCGCATGGGGCATCTCACCAAATTTCCGGTAATCCCAAAAATGAGTGTGTACCTGCTTCACAATATGGCAAAGCATTGAGGAACGGGACACCTTTATTTAAAGGCAGTGAAGAAGAAACAGTTTTGATGGGTGGCCATTTTGAAATTGATTCTTCTTTTAAACACCCTTTCATCAATTCATTGCCAAAGCTGATGCATATAAAAACGATGCAATCCGAACTATGCTTTTGGTTGAATAATGTTGCCGTTTTTATAAATGATGAAATAAGCTATGAACAGGCCGGCACCAAAGTGATATTAGCACGTTTGGCTGATATTATATTTATACTTATCGTTCGTGCCTATTTAAACCAGGAAAATATTGAACAGGGATTTTTAATGGCATTAAAGGATGAAAGGATAAGTAGTTCCTTAAAATCTATGCACGAGTTTCCTGAAAAAGAATGGACAATAGAACAACTGGCAAGAAAAGCTGGCATGTCCCGCTCCTTGTATAGCAAGGAATTTAAGAGATCAGTAGGAGAAACACCTTTGGGTTATCTTACCAACTGGCGTATCATAAAATCTAAAGAGTTTTTGTTGGCCACCAGGGAAAGCATCAGTGAGGTTGCTGCCAAAGTTGGTTATCAATCCGAAGCTGCATTCAACAGACTCTTTAAAACAAAAGTTGGTGTAACTCCCACAATTTATCGCAAAAAAACGCTGTTTAAAGAATAAGTAGATGAGGGCAAGGAAATCCCTGATCTTAAACAACGATGTCACGGCAAAGGCATATTCATTGCAACTTATTCAAACCATACATTTGAGTCCACACAGACGATTTAAATCTTCCCTTAGCCGGTTTGAAAACGCTCTAACCTGGTTCACAGGAATTAAAAAGCTTCAGGTTCAATAACTTGGGGCTTTTTTGTTTTCCTAAATTTGCATATTAGCCTCATTATCAATCTTGAATTGGGTTCGAGTCGCAACAGGGCAATTTGAATAACTACGTACTGATTAACCTGCAACGTTGACACAGATCCGATCAGCAGATAGGAAGGAGCTTGAAGAACTGACGTATGGGGCTTCATACATTTGAGGAAAAGCGTCCTACCATACCGGAACAATTCAGAAAATGAAAAGTATTTCAGTATATGCTCATTTATAGTTGAACGGGATTTTCTGAAACAATTCAGCCATCTGGTCAATAATTTGAGGCAAATGATATCAGCCTTCAGATTTTTGAGATTTTACATCTATTGCTTCTCTCTCAAAACACCGTCACCTTGAACTTTTTGTACTAAAATACCTTATTTCGGATCAAATAGAAATACCTGAGTCAGTTAATGGCCACCATCAGTAATAATTATTTATATTTAGCTTTTTCCTGCTAAAACCAGAACACCATTTGAATAACGAGGTAAACTTTCCTGAGAACCTGACCGATTTTCTTTATTGGATAAAAGAAACAACAGAATCATACTGGAACAAAGTATCGCATGACGAGGTACTTCATGGAGCAAAATGGCTGCCACTCACGGATCAGCAGATCGATGAACTAGAGCTGAAGTATATAAAATTTGGGGTTGAACACAGGGCGTTTCTGAGAATATTACACACCATAGATAAGAATTATGATGATGAGGAGGAAGTGGAAAACGAATTGCCGGTAGAACAAGTAGAGAAATATGAGGAGTCTGGAGAAGAGAGAAGAAAAAGGAAACTTTGGACTCCACTGTATCGCCCTTCTTTTTTTTATAACTGGATAACCGAAAAGGAATGGATTGAAAGCAGACTTGCATGGATTGATGACTCCTTTACCAGTAGCATACTAGGGCTCGATAATTCCTGGCTTCATTCATGGGGCTCCCGTCCAAAATCCGATGAAGAAAAAGTAAGGATATTCAGAGAGTGGTATCATAAAGCACCTCGTTTATTACCTATTACTGCACATACATTCCTGATGAATGATGGTGGGCATGGCCTGAGGCCTGTAATGTCGGTCCGCGGTTTTGATACGGTTATCATTGCATGGAATATCCGTCATTTTTTGATAACGAAGTTTGCAACAGAACTAGGCCTTACTGAGATGTATTATAATGAAGATTATCCGGAGGGATATACAGATTTGGTAAAAGGCATTCCTGAGCTGGATGCGCTGCAGACAATCAAACTGGATGATGCTGATATTCCTTACTGGAAGGAGGTGCTTACCTATTATAACCATCCGGATCAGAATTGCTGGCAGGGATTCTGGGTGCCCTGGAGCAAGCCAAAATTATAAATTTATCTCCAGGCTAATTATATCTATTTGGTTAACTGTATTTTTAACCCACAAAGAGCTTTTAGATGTTCATAAAACCGGTTTGAAAATTGTCCAACCAGGGTCACATTTTCGACGATATTTTTTCGAAGCCCACTCTCGCAGCGGGTTTCTTGTTTTCGATATTTTTTGCTTGCATCGGGGGACTTTTCCAAGAGGCTGATCACCAATTAACTATCGGTTTGAATCCTAATAAGTGATGCAATTGCTTCCCTCACTTGCGACAAATTTTCAAATCTCTGAAAGTTGATTTATAATATCTTAGTAACTTTTGAGAAGTGAACAATAGCTTTGATATAAATTTCTCGGATTTCGAGGGAATTACGCTGGGAATCGGTCTTGTTTGAACAGTTAAGAAGAGGAGGATTATCAGTTCAAAGGTGATAGGTAAGCTAAAGGAATATTGCTAAGATAAACTAGTCCAATATAACACTATAGTAGTATACACTTGAATAAAAACCTTTTAAATCTCGCCGATAATCATAGTAAGTAGAAGATTACAGGGAATCTTAGTTTTCATGTTTGCAATACCCTAAATAAAACATAGGAATTTTCTTCTCATTCGATAACTGATCAATATTGTGTAAGTAACCATCCTTTAACATTAGTGTTTCGCCTAGGCGCTGAGATTTCTGTGTGTCATACTTCAAATACAAGACATTGCCAATCTGCTTCCATGTTCCAATATACCACGCATCGTAAAAGAAAACCCCTGTCCAATGTAGTTCGAATGATTTGTCACTTCTGAATTTTAATGTAGCCTGGTTCTGTGTCCCTTCGTAGCAAGCCCGAATTACAACTTCGCTTTCTAAACGCTCTGAGCTTAATTGATATGGACTAAGAAAAACGTAACATAGCGAAGCTAGACAAAGAAGTGTCGCGATACTGAATTTTAATGATATAGCAGATCTGGTTGTTATTATTACCACCACACCCTTGATAAAGTATATCAAAATTAATATTATACCTATTGGGATGAGCAACGTTAGGAAAATAAAGATAGCTCCATTTAGATGCTTATCGATGTGGTAGTAAAAAATGATAAGCAGAAGTGTTATTAAACATAAAAAGTAAGGCACTAAATTTTTGAGTACAGGTTTCATTATGGTGTGATTCAATGGCCGGGATTTAGGTTGAGCTGAAACATCAAACTCATTACTTAAATATTTTAGAGTTAATTTTTCAGGAAAACGAATGTGGGCGTGAATGTAATTTTGTATTTGCTCTATTTTATTCATGCCAGAGTTTCCATAAAATTGCTCACCTAAGTCTCTCATACCCCTTTCAAAAGTAAGCAATGTTAACCTAACTACCTGCCGGTGAACTTAGAATTATTCACCATGTACAGAAAACAACTACCGATAACACAGCATTGGCAACATACGGGGCAGAACCAGCATTGAATTGCCCGTACCTTGTCAATGCAAAACGTTGTACGCCACTTTAAGACAGTCTTATGATAAAGCTTTGAAATTTATCCTGATAAGAAAAGCAATAACATAATTGCGAGCCGGCCGTACTGGAGTTATGTATGTCTATTTGGTTATCAGCTGACGTATTTCAAATAGTATCTTTAAATGCTCATAAAATTGGTTCGGGAATTGTCCAGACAGGGTCACAAATAAAAAGTCGCGTTTAATCGCGACTTTTTGTGTTTATGTACATGTGACGTATTTACGTGGTTAAAAATATAAGCCCTGCAATACTGGGTTTATTGCAATAAACGTTATTTACTTTTCTGGTAAGTAATATATTCGCCGGACTTTATTTTTTTATCTATCCATTTCCCCTTCACTAATTCTCCGTTAGTAACAGCAGTTAAAATGTTCTTACCTATCAAATACTTTGTCCTGAAATATTTTATTTTGCCATGATCTTCTGAATGTAAATCATCTTTTTCAGTTACAATCAGGGTGTCATTCATCACTTTATACGAACCATGAAAAGTATAATCTGACTCCCAATCATACTCAGTAATGCTTTGATTTGCTTTCAACTTTAATGTATTACATCCGTTTCCAAATTTATAAGTCCAGGTTGTATTTACCAGTGGGATAATTCTGATTCAGGGAAATTGCTATAACTATTGTTAATAGTCCTTTTATTTATTGGGTATTTTAGTTTTATGTTAGTGGCAAAGGTTTAATTACCATTGTATTATCCGGCCTTACAGGATCTGGCAGTAGGGCCCGTATACCTGGTGTCATATTTGGCCAAAGAGGAGATTCAACCGGAGCAACCAGCGTTTGCCTCCATCAGACTTTAATAGGACCTCTATTAGGTTAAATGAAATAGGAGCGACATACATAGTGGAATTAATGATTCTAAAGGGACCTCTGTATATGAGAATATCCTGAATTTGATTAAGAATTTTTAATAGTTTAGACATATGGGAAAACTAATTTTAATGCCCTTACTATTATTGCAGTTTATCGCGTGCACTCAAGTGAAAGAATTGAATGGGATATATGCCAACGGTGGTGCTGAATACAGATTTGATCAGGTAACAAAGAAATTTGAGTACACTTCAAGAGGAGAAATGGGGATTTTAGCTTACTCAAGTGGCAGTTGGGTAATAAAAAACAACAAGGTAGAATTATCCGGATTTACTGCTTCAAATTTAAAATATCTGGATGTTGAAACCAGAAAAAGCAATGGAATCTCCATTAATTATGTTACGGACACATTTGTGAATTATATTAAAACTGTTGCAGTAATTAATGATAGTCTGACATTGTTTGTTAATAAAGACACGGTATTCACTCCCGCATTCCAAAGCAGGGTAATACAGGTGAAATCTTATTTATATACTCCTGGATTTCTATTGTCCGGTAGTCATCCAATAGATACATTATGTTCTTCCAAGATAAACATTACTGATAATTCAACAGCCTTGAATATTGTTGTTCATCCCAAGGATTTTGCAAGGGTACAGTTTACTGATACACTTACCATAAAAAACAAAAACACCCTATTTTCCAAGAATAAAATCACGCTAAGAAAGAAATGATGAATATGAGCTCTTAAAGAAGAGGTTGTAGCAAAAATAAATAAAGAGCCTTAGAATTGTCTGAATGGCGATAAGTCTCTATCAGGTATCCGAAAGAAAAGTGGTTGTATATTTTTGAACCACTTTCTTTCGGATTTCACTACCTGTCTTAGGGGAATGGGACAAAACTTAATATCGATCTTAATAACGTCCCGGATGGAATCTATATCATTAGGTAGATAAGAAAGATAGGATGTAATTACCAGCCTGGATCACCCGGTTTGAAGTTGCCCTAAAGGCATAAACCATATTCATGGTACTTCATAAATCATTATTTCACGAGATATGCCATATCTATGGGATTTTTAGCGCTTGTCAATGAAGTTAGGTTTGTAGCATAATAAAAACTTAAAATCATGAAAAAGCATTTCATTAATACCGCAATAACCCTGGCACTTGCGGTCTTTTCTTTCAGCGCCTGCAAAAAGGATAATAAGAGCAATCCTAACAATGAATTATTATTTAAAAACACCAATTGGACCGGCGAATTTAATTATGCAGGCAAGGGACCTGAGCCAGTGAGCATCGAGTTTCTCGAAGGCGGCCAACTGGTCTGGCGTGAACTTTTGGCTGATCATTCGGGTAGTTGGAAGATTGCTGACAATCAGGTTGCAATAAGCCTTGATGGTTCCCCCGCCTTTATTGGGAATATTTCGGGCAATAGTTTAACTAACATCCAAAGCGCTGACATGAACGGCAGGAACCTGAAAAGTGCAGCATTGAATACGGATCCGGTCCCCGATTTGAATGGGACTGTATGGGGAGCGGATAATGTTTCATTAAAATTCAAACCGGGATCTGTGGTAGACCTGATATTCGGCCCCCCATCGAAGCTACCGACTTATACCGATTTACCCTACTTACGTAGTGGAAGGGCCATCCGTTTTGTTGTAGGCCCCGATTACAACTGGTTTACCGTAATCACAACCGCCTCCATTATGCGGGGCACCAATCATGCACCCAACGATCCGACAGTGTATGCTTTTCAGGTGACGAAGCAATAATTATATTAAAGAACTTCTAATGATAACTTCGTAAATTACAAAATAACATAACCCCAAACCCCCAATTTATGCAACAGAATTTTTCTACTGTTCAGTTAAATGAATGGATTTCTGATTTCGAGAATAATGACACTTTACCTTTTGTTACGACATCAGCCCTTATAGAATTAAAAGATCTTGAAGGGTTTATCGCCAATTGTAAAGAGCAGCAGGCAGATTGTGTGCGGATATATTTTCTCAGGTTCCGGCTAAATGATACTCCTACGGTTAATAATCAACTGGTAGAAGGATGCAAATGGCAGGAAGCATCCGGTGAATTTACACAAGGAACTATTGCGATGGTCCCAGCAAAGAATTTTAAGCACGACAAAAACTTTGTTTTTTCCGCTGATGATATTATCATAGATAACCAGTTGATGACTTTAATGCCAGGGACAAACAACGAAGGCACCGGTCTTAATCCTCCCGGCCGCTCAGGTATTACTACCTCACGTGTAAAATAGGTTATGCATCTTGAAATGGGCACAGAACAGTTTATATCAACATTTCCTTTATTTGTGATTGGATCGGCCGCTGTGGTTAGTCTTATCAGCTTTCGTTATCATTACCCTACAGTGCTAAAGAATATGTCCTTATTATGGGTCACTAATTTTTTTATCGAGCTTGCCGGTCATATTACAAAGTACTATGGTATTAGAAACCATTGGATATATAATATATTATACTGGATCATGTGTCTTGCTCTTGCATATTTATATAAACATCAAATTAAAAACGAATACGTCCGCCGCAGCATCAATTGGTTTTATTTTCTTTTCCCCATATTTATAGTGGTTGAATCATTTTTTTTTGGTGTAAAGGATTTGCAAACACCCATTATTGTTGTTGGCGGCGTTTTCGTGATTTTTCTATCAACATCCTATTTCAGGCAATTGTACATGAGTGAAGAAACAGAAAGAATTACATGTGATCCCTGGTTTTGGTTCAGCTTTGGTTTCCTTATTCATTACGGCGGTACAATACCTTTTCTTGGTATGCTGAATTATCTGTGGGAAAGATACCCGCTATTTACTCATTTTTACTATTTGTATTTTTCCAATTCCTTTACAATTTTTTTGAACATACTCATAATTGTAGGATTTTTATGCAGGAGAAATTACCAGAAGTCACACTGATCCTTATTGGAAGCACCGCGATCATCCTGTTGCTTACTGGCCTGATAGTATTATCACTTTTCATTAATCAGAAAAGAAAGTATCGGTTCCTCCAGGAAAAGTCTGAGTTGAAAAATAAATTCGACGGGGAATTGTTACGCTCACACCTGGAAATTCAATCGCAGGCTTTTGAAAGCATTTCGCGTGAACTACATGACAATGTGGGGACCCTTATCTCCATAGCTATGGTACATATCAGGTCATTGTCTGATGGGATACCTGACTATGAACTGCAGAAAATAGCTGAAACAGATAGTTTGTTAAGTGAGGCCATGGATACACTACGGGATATTTCAAAAAGTATTAACCCTGAAAATATCATTCGACTTGGCTGGCAACAATCCTTTATTTTCGAATTGGACAGGATCCGTAAAACAAATTTATTTGACGTTCATTATTCTGAAGAAGGAGAACCGTTTAATATTGAATTGCAAAAACAAATAATCATATTCCGCATTTTACAGGAAACACTCAATAATATTCTGAAACATTCCAACGGGTACCATATTTATATACATATCTGCTTTTCAAATCCCGAAGTAACTATTATTATTAAAGATGATGGGGTAGGATTTCAGTCGCAGTTTACAAGTTTTCCTGACCAGGGATCCGGAATAAAAAATATGCTTGACCGGGCAGCTATGTTGCCTGCAATACTTAATATAAAAAGTATATTGGGCACAGGCACTGAAGTAACACTTTTATATAAAGAATCATTTACTTAAAAAAATGAATCCATGATAACCACTGCTATTGTTGAAGACCAGAGCAGATATAGAGACCTGTTAAGATTGATACTTACCGGATCGGATAACATACAACTTTTATTTGAACGGGAGCATTGCAGGAATATTCTTGATGATGTGGTAAAAGATATGCCTGATGTGCTGATCATGGATATCGATCTCCCCGGTAAAAACGGTATTGATGCAGTGATTGAATTAAAAGCAGTATTTCCTGAGATAAAGATTCTAATGCTTACCGTATTTGAGGATGATGAAAAAATATTCGCAGCCATCAAAGCAGGGGCCAATGGGTATTTGTTGAAAAAAGATCCGCCACAGAAAATACTTGATGCCATCAGAGAGCTGAGTGAAGGAAAAGCATCCATGAACGGTCTTATTGCTAAAAAGGTAATGGAGTACTTCCGGAAAAAGCAAACAACAAATGTGGCAGACTTTAACCTTACACGCCGGGAGCATGAAATACTGGAATTACTGATACAAGGTTTAAGTTATAAAGAAATTGCCACTAAATGCTATATATCACCGGAAACGATGAATTCGCATATCAAGAATATTTATCAGAAACTCAATGTTCATTCCCGTGCACAGATCAACGCGCGCTTTGGAAATAATAAGCCCCTCTTTTAAATGCTGCCCTGGGATATTGAATAATAGAACGAAACTGCCTTCACTTATTTATGAGCTTCTTAAGCTTACTTATTATGCAGCCTGATCGATAGGTCCCATTATTAACCGGTTACTTCAAACTCCTTGAAAAAAAGCAACGCCCCTTGTCCTGTAATATTTCTTGGCAAATTTTCAGTTCGGTTTCAATTATGACTTATTCAAAAACCCATAATATCAGTATAACATACTAATTCTGGCTAAAAAAATTATTGAAAACAGAAGGTCTCCATGTGCTGCACTGGAACAGATTTTGAAAGACCTTATCTGGTCCTTAATAAAGGAAGATTCAATATGGAAGCAAATAGAAATAATAACGCTAATGCTCGCCGCCTTCATGAGCTGGAGAATGAGTTCCTTTCCCTTGAGCCTCAAATACAAGACCCGGCGGTTAAAGGTGCAATATCTATACTACATGGCATGCTCCAGGAGAGCCGGAGAAACATCCATACATCATTGAATGAGGCAAAGAACACAACTGTTCAGGATATTGCGAATCTGTACCGCCGTGCTCCTAAAATGGAGGCCCCAGCCAGGAATGTACCTATAGAACCGGGGGTTCCTGCTCCAGATTTTAAACTCCCCGATGCAGAAGGCCGATTGGTCAGTCTCAGTGATTTCCGCGGCAGGCACGTACTGTTAGTATTTTATCCGCTGGACTGGAGCCCTGGATGTAGTCAGCAACTTGATCTTTATCAACAGGAGATCCAGGAATTTGAAAAAAGAGGAATAGCGATTATTGGTATTTCTGTTGATAGCATCTATAGCCATGGGGCCTGGGCTGCTGTAAGAGAGATCACTTTCCCTTTGCTGGCTGATTTTAATCCGAAAGGAGAAGTGGCCAGGAAATACCAGGTGTACAGGAACGAAGATGGTTTTACGGAAAGGGCACTTTATTTAATTGATGAAGGCGGTATGATACAGTATAGTTATCTATCACCTTTCCTTCATCATGTTCCGGACATCTATGAGTTATTTAACAGGCTTGATGAGCTGAAAGAAGTCAAAAATTCACATGCTTTGTAAACCGTAAAAAAATAAGAAAGGAGGTAAGTATGTTATACGATACTATTCCCCATTACAGATCTACTCCTGTTGATTCCGCTCCCATAGTGGTATATGGCACACAGTGGTGTGGTATGACACAAATGATCAGACGTTATCTGGACCGTTCAGGCATCCCTTACCAGTACATTGACCTGGATTATAACTCCGAAGCAAGAACGCAATTGAAATGGCTTACCGGAGGATATGTTAGCCATCCTACGGTTTATATTAACGGACAAATATTGGTAGAGCCTACTTTAAATGAATTAAAATGGGCTATAACATCAGGATATTAATATCATCCATTAGCTCTTCGGACTTCCTGTTGAGATATACATCCTCATCCAAAGATCCTGTGTTGCTATTAGGAACCAGTTGAAGGGCCTGAAATTTAAGACTTGCTGTTGCGGATATATTCGGCTACTTCTACCATAGGGGCAATCCAAATCTCCTGTTCATGCTCTTTCAGGAAATGAAGTAAAAGACTATGCTCCCTGAGCCCTACATTAAGAGTGTGCCCTCCACCTACACCATGGAAAAGAAAGACGAGCAGCGTATGGGTGCTCATCGCCTTCTGTACAAGGCTGATCATTTGCGCTGCCGTTTCGCCATTGATGCCAAAGCAGTCAATATTGTCGAGGTCGACCTTTCCAATAGAGTCCAGGGCAGGGCGAACGCCCCGGGCTGCAACAAAATCATTACGCAACCCTGCATAGAAAAAAGCGTCTTTGATCGTCAGATCACCACAGGGGTAAGCAAATGTTCGCTTGGTTTTGCCATCGATCGCTTGCAGCAGGGTATTGTTCATCCTGATTTCGGCGACAGCCCTGTTAACGGTATACCTGCTAAGGTCGTAATCAGCTTGTACAAAGCTCCGTCCCGGGAGGTTACCGTCGCAGGGATGATATAAAGAATGATTTCCCAGCTCATGACCCTGAGAGGCAGCTTTCCGCCATAACTCCATCCGTTTGGCTACAACAGGAGAGGAGCCGATCAGGTAAAAGGTAGCTTTTAATCCCAATGAGTCCAATGCGGGCAACGCATTATCCAGATCTGCATCAATTGCATCGTCGTAGGTTAGTACCACAGCGCATTGTTTATGATTCCAAACATTGGTATGCTGTGCGTGGGCCGACATAGTTGCCAGGAATGCCATCAGGCTACATATTATTCTCATAATAATAAAAAATAGAATAAATATAACTCTTTAAATGGAAGTATCGCAAAAGAACAAATGAAGTAACAAACTATAAAACCGGAATAAACAAACCCGTTAAATACAGATGGACCTAAGGACAGCATTAACTATATGTTGTCCTCAGGCGTTTTTGTCTTTGGTATTTATTACATATTGTGAAGGTGTAACCTTAAATTCTTCCTTAAAAGATTTAGTGAACACTTTAGGGTCATTAAATCCTACCTGGTATGCAATTTCGGCAATAGACTGTCCACTTTTCGCCAATAACTGAGCGGCTCTTTTCAAACGTATTGAACGGATAAAATCATGCGGTGATCTTCCGGTAAGTGATAGTATCTTCCTGTATAAGGTAACACGGCTCATGCACATTTCACGGCTCAGATCTTCCACCGAAAAATCAGCGTTATCGATTTGCTTTTCAACAGTATCCAAAGCATGCTTCAGGAACTTTTCATCCACAGGTGTTATGGTAACTTCTCCGGGATTGACCTCAATTTGCTTTTGGAACCTTTTTTGCAATAATTTTTGCTGCGATAGTAAATTCCTGATGCGTGAAGCCAGGATCTCAAAAGTGAAAGGTTTGGTAATGTAATCATTGGCTCCCGCTTTTAAACCTTCCAGTTGTTTTTCTTCACTACCCATAGCTGTAAGCAAAATGATAGGGATATGAGCAGTTAAAGTTTCTGATTTAATTTTCCTGGTCAGTTCCACTCCATCCATTACAGGCATCATAACGTCGCTCACTACAAGATCAGGATTCAGCAGCTTTATTTTTTCCCAGCCTTCTTTACCGTTCGCTGCTTCTTCAATATGATATTGTTCCTTCAGGTTGTCCTTTAAATAAAAGCGCAGGTCCTCACTGTCTTCCACTAATATTATTGTTTTCTTCTTACTATTATTTTCACTTTCTTCAGCTATTATCTGTTCCTCATTTTCTGTTTGAAGAGGAGTATGAATAGTACCGACTGAAGATTCATAAATTTTTCTGGCTGGAAGTAAAACAGTGAAACAAGTACCTTTATCCGGTTCGCTTTTTACAGTGATAATACCGTTATGTAATTTTACAAACTCTTTTGTGATGGACAGGCCAATGCCGGAGCCCTGGTTGATCATGCTTTCAGGGACATCTGTCTGGAAGAAGCGTTCGAAAATATTTTCATGCTGATCAGCAGGGATTCCGATGCCCGTATCTTTTACTGCTATGGCAAGCGTTCCATCTTCATCATTATTTCCGGCCGTGTATGTAAGGGTTACGTCCACCATACCCGTATCATGGGTATATTTAAAAGCATTGGAAAGCAGGTTGAATAAGATCTTTTCGACCTTATCCTTGTCGAAATAGATTTCCAGACTGTCAATGTTAGCCGAGAATGAAAATTGGATCTGTTTCTTTTCCGCAATATCTACAAATGAATGACTGACGTCCCTGATAAATCCGATAATGTCGCCTGTTGAAGGATGTAATTTTATGCCCTGTGCCTCTATCTTTCTGAAATCGAGCAGCTGGTTTACCAGGTTTAGTAATCGTTTGGCATTCCGGTGTACGAGATTCAACTGCTTTTTCTGTTCTTCATCAGCCGTTTGTTTAATGATCCTGTCTAATGGCGTAATGATAAGACTTAATGGTGTACGGAACTCATGACTTACATTCGTAAAAAAATTCGTTTTTAACTGTTCCATTGCATGCGTTCTTTCCACCTCCCTGCGTTGCTGCTGTACTTCAAAGCGCATGTGAATTCTGTCTAAAGTAATGCGCCGGGCAAGTAAAAATAATCCCGCAGCGATTAATACATAAATGATATATGCGAGAGGGGATAGCCAGAATGGCGGCTCTATCCTGATCTTCAAACTTTTAACATCACTCCAGGAGCCATCCCTGTTTAAAACCTTTACTTTAAAAACATAATGACCCGGATCGATGTTCGTATAAGTTGCTCTTCTATGGTTGCCATCAGCATATAGCCATTCCGGATTAAAACCTTCCAGCATGTATGCATATTTATCCTGAGTGCTGTGGACAAAGTCGAGCGAGGCAAATTCAATGGAAAAATCGTTTTCCTTGTATTTCAGCTTAATACTTTGAAGTCTTGATAAAGGTTGTTGCAATAAAACCCGGTTATTGATGAGTTTTCCCGGTTCAATATCCCTGTTTAATATCTGTAAACCGGTGAAAACAATTTTAGGACGATAAGAAGGAGGTTGAATTTTATCAGGATCAATAATGTTAAATCCCGATGGCCCACCGAATATCAATTCGCCTGCCCTTGTTTTGAGCGCGGCACTTTCATTGAATTCACGCTTCTGAAGGTTGTTCATCTCATCGTAACTAACAACGGCAAAACGGGTACTATTTTCTTTTTGTTTTGGAATAACATTACACAGCCCATTAGGTATAGAAAGCCAAAGTGTGTGATGATTGTCTTCAAGGATATCGAATATCTGATTATCCGGCAGGCCATCTTCAGTAGTAAATACCTGGAATGCTTTTGTTTGCGCATTATACAGATTTAAGCCTTCACGGGTCCCTATCCAGATCCTGCCCCTACTGTCTTCTATGATACAGGTTACAGCATTGTTGCTTAAACTGTTTTTATCGTTTGTATGCTGGTATACAACTGAAGTGCTTTTATCCTTTTCGAAAATGGCGATACCGGCATTCGTTCCAACCCATAAGTTGCCCTTTTTGTCTTCTAAGATGGCAGATATAGAAATGGAGGGTAAAACGTTCCTGCCATTATAATGGTCAAATTGTTTTGTTTTCCTGTTAAAACGGTCCAAACCACCGATCAAAGTACCTATCCACAGATGTTGGTCCTTGTCTTCCAATAATTCCCATACATTGTCATCTGCCAGACTTGAGGAATCATTACTATTGTGCCGGTAGCGAGTGAACTTCTTCCCGTCGAAACTATTGAGGCCTCCTGTATAAGTGCCAATCCAAAGTATACCATCCTGGGTGATACACAAGCTTACAATTACATTATTGCTAAGGCTGTTGTTATTGTTTGGATCGTGCAGGTATTGTGTGAAAGTATTATTTTTCCTGTCAAAATAAATTAAGCCTCCACCATTGGTCCCAATCCAGATATTACCCGACCTGTCTTCAACAAAACGGTTTATATCATCATATTGCAGGCTTTTTGTATTCAGTTCCTGGTGATGGTAATACGGGAATTGTACGATGTTGTTATTCAGGTAATTTATCCCCTGCTTGTAAGTTCCCAGCCAGATAATCCCCTCATTATCTTTATATATATTAGTGATACTGTTTTGACTGAGACTTTTCGGCTCATCGGGATTGTTCAGCAGATAACGGGTACTGAAATTCTTCTTTTTATCGATCAACGTTACTCCTCCCTGGTCTGTTCCTACCCATATCAAGCCAGTATTATCCTGAACAACCTGACTAATTACATCTGAATTCAGGCTGGATGGGAAGGAATTTTTATTAAACTGCCTGATCATATTGTCTTGCGGATGAAAAAGGAAAACACCTTTATTATAGCACCAAATCCAAATATCACCATCAGCATCCATAAAAAGATTATAAAAAGCATTTCCCTTATGCTGTTCCTGTAAAACAGTGTTGGAAAAAAGGGCTTTATGCTGTTTTATATCATATTCCTGCAAAAATCCATTTTGATATAACAGCCATACCTTTCCATCCTTCGTTTCCTGAATAGAGGTGATTGACGCTGAAGGATACAACCTCTGCTGTTGGCCGAATGGTTTTGCGCTTTTATCAGTAACTGAATATAAATACAAGTCTGTATCGTAGTAAAGGAACCAGTATCTGCCATTATTCCCTTTAACGATGTTCCTGATGTTACCAGGAGGTAAACCGAGAGAATGTAAATAGCCCTGGTAATCCGCACTGAACTTTTCAGTGTCCGGATTATAAATACAAGGCCCTGCCAATGTCGATACCCACATTTTCCCGTCCGGAAGTTCATATAGCCCTGAGACATTATTATCCAAAAGCGAAGAGCTGTCATTGTGGTTTTTCAGGAATATCTTGCAGGAATACCCATCATAACGGTTAAGGCCTGACACAGTGCCAAACCATAAAAATCCGTCAGGATCTTTTAATATAGCATATACCCGGTTATGTGAAAGCCCGGTGTACGTATTCAGTTTCGAAAAGTTATAATAATTACCTTGCGCAAAAGTACCAAGCGATTGCAACACACAGACAATCCAGACTAGCAGACGCATCAAAACGTGTTTTAACTTAGGGGTGGGATTTTGCGCTATTAGCACAAAACCTGGTTTCTCTTCTACAAAGAAAGGGTTTATTTTAAGAAGTAAGAAATACGATCCGTTTGAAAAGAGCTGTTTAATTGTTAAACCAAAGCAATATAAGCAATGATTTTCAGCCATTTGTAACATTTGTTCCCCCTCATTGAATCATATGACTCCCTGGTTTCTGGCAATATAGCATAGTTTTACAACACATAATCCACGTATATGAAACTAGAATTGCTGCTACCGTGCCTGCTGGCCTATGTCTCGTTTGGTGACTTATTGGCAAGTCGTTCTGCTTATATTGCAGATCCTGACCACTTGTATATTCCGCTACCAGGACGTTTACTTCAAAGGCGTATGGCTGAAGTCGTCACAAATCACATTTAAAAAGTAACTAACAGGAACAATGAAAGCTGGAGGAATTGGCACTTACAAGTTGCCTGTCCCTGTCATGAATATTCCGGCCTTATGAAGTATCATCCTCGCCGAGATGGCTACTGAGGATAATTACCTACACACGTTAAATTGAAAAAATGAAGTCAACCAAAACGATTTGCCTGCAAATCCTGCTGCTATTGGGTATTCTTTCAGGCAGTAAAAACCTCTCTGCACAAACAATAAAAATAAGTGGTATAATCATCAGTAAAAGTAATGCCACCCCCATTCCGGGTGCAACTGTTGCATTAAAAGGTACCAGTCGCTTTGCTATTACTGACGGGGAGGGAAAGTTTACGATCGAAGGTCCTACCGGAAGCGTATTGGTAATTACAATGATAGGTTACCATAAAAAAGAAGTGGTTGCTAAAACTGCTTCCCTGGAAGTAGAAATGACCGAGACTATTTCACAACTGGAGGATGTGGTGATAATTGGTTACGGCCAGGTAAAACGGCGAGATGTTACCGGCGCAATATCTTCTATTTCCGGTGATGAGCTCCGTAAAACACAACCTGTAACCTTTGACCAGGCTTTGCAGGGAAAGGTGGCCGGAGTAGTGGCTCAACAAATATCGGGTCAACCAGGCGGAGCTGTATCCTTACAGATCCGTGGCCTGTCTTCTTTTGGAGGCGGTTCGCCTATGTATGTAATAGATGGGATCATTATTGGTAGCACAGCCTCGTTGGGTACTGGCGTCAATCCATTAGCGGGTATCAATCCTTCTGAAATTGAGACCATTGATGTATTGAAAGATGCATCTGCAACAGCAATCTATGGTTCACAGGCGACCAATGGCGTAATAGTAATAACAACCAAGAGGGGACGGGTCGCTCCGCCAAGCATTTCTTATGATATGTATACAGGCTACCAGGAACTACCCAAAAAGCTGCCTGTGATGAATTTAAGGGAATATGCAACTTTTATAAATGACAGGAATACAGGATTAGGATGGGGGTTTGATACCCGGCCTCAATTTGTAAATCCAAAGTATCTGGGCGAGGGTACTAACTGGCAGAAAGAGCTTTTTAGAAAGGCGCCGATGTACAATCATACATTGAGCATTAACGGAGGGGATGTAAGAACGCAATATCTGCTGTCAGCATCCTATTTCAACCAGGAAGGTATAGCCCTTGGGTCCAATTTCCGCAGGATTTCATTAAGACTCAATCTTGACAATAAAACGACCAATTGGTTAAAGATCGGTACCAGCCTGCAACTTATTAATATCAAAGAAAATGTGAATTCGACAAGCTCGAATGTGATCAATACAGCATTAAGTCAGACACCGGATATAGCTGTAAAAAATGAGGACGGTAGTTGGGGAGGAGCCTATAACCCGAATGGATGGGTTAATAGCACTGTGAACCCATATGCAATAGCTCTCATTAATAAAGATCAGGTAAAAAGAAACCAGCTCTTTGGTAATTTATATGCAGAAATTGCTTTTTTCAAAGATCTGACCCTCCGGAATGAAGCGACAGCCAGTTATTCAATGGCAACAGAAGACAAGTTTAATCCTACCTATACATTTGGTCTTGTAAAAAACAATACTAACAGTGGGTACAATAATTTTTCACAAAGTTTATTTACAACTATAAGAAACTTCCTTACTTATTCCCATGTGTTTAAAGAGAAATACAACCTGAATGTGTTACTGGGACATGAAGCGCAACTAAACACCAATGAAGCAACTTCTGCCGGCAGAACAAATTTCCCTTCTAATAATGTGCAGGTAATCAGTAGTGGAGATCCTACCACCGCCACTAATTCCGGCACTAAAGGACAAAGTGCCCAGGAATCTTACTTTGGCCGTATTAATTTAAGCATCAATGACAGGTATCTGTTTACTGCCAATGTACGGTCGGACGGCTCTTCCAAATTTGCTCCTCAAAACCGCTGGGTGACTACCTATTCAGGAGCATTTGCCTGGAAGCTGAATAATGAAAATTTCCTGAAGTCTGTAAAAGATATTAATGAATTAAAGCTTCGCCTGGGTTATGGATTAACGAATAATCAGAATATCAGGGATTATGCCTATACCTCTACGCTGGCTACTGTGGCAACCGGGCTGACAGGCATCGCACAGCTTACCCAGAACGTGGGAAACCCTTATGTACAATGGGAAAAAACAAAATATGCAAACATAGGGATGGATGGAGCGCTTTTTAACTGGAGATTAAACTTCTCTGTAGATTTTTATAATCGCAGGACCGATGGCCTCATCTTACAGATCCCTCTGCCGCTGTATTCCGGAACGGCGATTGGTTATGCGCCAGGCTCGCTGGATGCCCCTTATGTGAATGTAGGTAGTGTTAATAACAAGGGCTTTGATTTTAGAATCAGTTCAACAAATATTAAGACCAAAAATTTTAGCTGGAAAACTGATGTGACAGTTTCCCGCAATATTAATAAAGTGATTAAGCTCAATACAGATGGCGCTTCACTTGACAGACAGTATAGCAAAACTGCGGTGGGCAGGTCTATCGGCGAGTTTTACGGATATGTTATTGACGGAGGAGTGTTTGCTACGAAAAAAGACCTGGAGACCCACGCATTACCTACTAAAAATGGTGCGCCATTACCAGTAGGAGCTGCCGGTGGAAGTATCTGGTATGGTGATCTGAAGTTCAAAGATCTGAATGGTGATGGCGTTATTAATGAACGTGATCAAACGTATCTCGGTTCTCCCATACCTAAATACCAGATTGGTTTCAATAATACCTTCTCTTATAAGAATGTAGATCTGAATATATTTTTTGCGGCAAACATTGGCAATAAAGTATTTAACCAGCTTCGCGTAAATGGAGAATACCCGGGTACCAGTTTTGGTTACCTCAGGGCATTAATGGACCATGCGAACCTGACGCTGATTGACCCTGCAGGGAGTTCCACTGATATTAATAACATAAAGGTGACTAACCCGGAAACAAAGATACCAGGGATCAGAAATGATAATACCAATGATAATAACAGGAATTCTGACAAGTTCGTGGAGAATGCAAGTTTCCTGAGATGTAAGAATATTTCTTTAGGATACGCTCTTCCTGAAAGACTGATTTCTAAAGTTAACATAAAATACCTGAGAGTTTATTTCAATGTTTCTAATGCCTTCCTCATTACAAAGTATAAGGGAATGGACCCTGAGATCGGATCATGGGACCCGCTGTCTGCTGGTGTTGATGGTGGTTATTATCCTCAGCCCCGTGTGTATACTATTGGTGCGAACATTAAGCTAACGAAATAAAATATTCATCTGTTAATATAAATAGTTATGAGATCAATATTGGATAAAATAATAGTCTTCCTGCTGATTACGATCGCTATGACAGGATGCTCCAAAAACTTTCTTGATCGTCCGCCTTTGTCACAGATAAGTGCTGATAATTTTTATCAGTCATCGAGTGATCTGAGATTGGCAACAGCTGCATTGTATGCTGGTTCACCATGGGGAGACTGGAATTATAATTGTTATTTACCTGTTGGCGATGTGCTGAGTGGAAATATGGCGGTTGGTTACTGGGGAGATGCCGTGCAACTTAATACTTTTACAGTTACCGGCTTAAACGGGATCATGATTTCCAACTGGAAGGGGATGTATAATGTCATTACACACTGTAATGTTACTATTAATGCTATCACACAAAAGGCGCCGGCTTCCATCCCTGATAAGGACAAAAATGCGGCTATCGCAGAAGCCCGTTTTATACGTGGATTTGCCTATTATAATCTGGCGGTATTGTGGGGTGCTGTACCTGTTATTGAAGATAACAGTAAACTGATTCTAACGCCATTGATTAACCGTATAAAAACGGAAGACGTATATAAATTCGCCATTAATGACCTGACTTTTGCAGCAGAGAATCTCCCAACGGCTGATGCTACAGGAAGGGTAACTACCTGGTCGGCACAAGGCATGTTAAGTAAGGTTTATCTGACAGTGGCCGGATTAAATCATAGCGGAGGCACAAGGGACCAGGCTTACCTGGATAGTGCAAGAAAATACGCCGGAAATGTATGTAAGAACAGTGGCCTCGCGCTGGTGACCAATTATGCGGACATCTTTAAAACTCAGTTTAACGATAATCCCGAGTCATTGTTTGCATTGCAATGGGCCCCGGGAGCAGGTTGGATAGAAGGAAACATGCTGCAGATCTATTCTCCGGGTGGTACAGAAATATCTGCCAATGGCCAGGCCGGCTGGTTTGGCATTCGCCCAACCGTAGATATGTACGAGCTTTACACCACACAGGATTCCGTAAGGCGTAAAGCTACGTTTATGATTAACGGGGATTATTATCCGGAACTAAACGCCGCAGGCGGGGGGTATAAATTTACTGGTGATTGTGGATTGAAGAAGCATATTATTGGTACGAACAAAGATAATAGTGCACCAACCATGACCCTGACTTCCTCTACAGAGCATAATGCTTTATTAAGGCTGGCAGATGTTTACCTCATCTACGCTGAATCAATACTTGGTAACAATGGTTCGAGTGCTGACGGAGATGCACTTCTTTACTTTAACAAAGTTCGTTCAAGAGCCGGGATTCCTTCAGCCAGTATGATAGATATCGATACCCTGATTAATGAGAGAAGAATTGAACTGGCAGCAGAGGGACAATACTGGATAGATCTTGTTAGATTATCTTATTATAATCCAGCGAAGGCAATCAGCAAATTAAATGGAGAATCGCGTGTAACATTTACCCTTTCGAATGGTGTTTTAACACCTGCAGCTCCATTTGGTGTTATTACGCCTGCAACCATTCAAAGTTTCACTTTTCCAATACCTTCTTCAGAGGTTACGGCTAATCCAAAACTGCTGGAAGCTCCGGTATCTTATTATTAATAAATACTAAAACTATTATACCGTGAATAAAGTAATATTTTTCGCCCTTGCCGCTGGCTTTGCACTGATGCAATCAGCTTGTAAGAAGGAAGCAACTGAAAGAGCTCCGGTTATAACAAACGTTAGAAATTATGCAGCCTCACCTGCTGATACGCTTGTGAATTCCATCACTACCGGTCAATGGATCGTGATTGTGGGACATAACTTAAAGAATGCCGTACAGATCTCCTTCAACGGAGTACCTGCTGCTATCAACAGCACGATGTTTTCAGATACCAGTGCTACTGTATTAGTACCAGCCGTAATACCATTTCCGTCGATACCTGCAGATATACTGAATACCATCAGTTATATTACCAGAGAGGGGAGTACCACTTTTGCATTCGGCATTGTGGCTCCACCCCCCTCTATTACCAGTATTACGAACGAAAATGCCAATGAAGGCGATTCTGTTTATATCAATGGGTTTAATTTATTTTTTATAACCCAAATGACTTTTGCCGGCACTCCAATTACCAAGTATGCTACAGCACCCGATGGTACGTCTGTAGGATTTGTACTGCCGGCGCTTTCACAAAGCGGACCTGTAGAGGTCACCACAAAATCGGGTACAAGTTCCACTCCCTTTAATGTAAACGACGTTACTACAGGCGTTCTCTGTAATTTTGATAATATAAATACTTTCAGTTGGGGTACAGGTACAGATAACAGCAGCACCAATTTCCCCAGCAACAGAGGCAATTACGCGGTGTTAAAAAATGATATCCTGTCTGCCGGTGATGGTGCCTGGTGGGGCTGGCAACGGAGTATAAATACCAATGCAGTACAGTGGGTGCCTGTTGACAGTTTAAGCCTTTCTATTGATCAATACGCCTTAAAGTTTGAGATTAATGTTCCTGAGGCATGGACTGGCACCTCTATTTATGTAATTAAAGATTACTCATTTGATTATATGGCCCGCTATGAGCCATGGCAAGGTACCAATGGCATTGTTTCACCCTTTACCACAAAGGGTTGGCATACAGTAACCATTCCATTGTCATTGTTCAGGACTAATGACGGTAAAGGTTCAGCACCTGCAAGCCTGACCACTTTGCTGGGCAGCTCTGGCAATGGAGCAATAAATATCCAGACCAAGAATTTTGCTGCTACCCCTTCGGCTTCTGGTTTGCAAGCCGCCATCGATAATATCAGGGTAGTGAAGATCAAATAATATAAACAGAATAGCATGGACATGAAGACCAAAAGCTGGTGTGGACTTACAGGGCTTATTATTTCCTTAGTAATGTTCGTATACTGCAGTAAGAAGAGTGCGATTACACCTGAATTGTCGGTTTCTTTAACTGAAATTACTTTTCCGGCAGAAGGCGGCTCTTCCAATGTAACAATCACAAGTAATTTAGGATGGACTATTAGTAATCCGGCTTCTTCCTGGTTGCAGATAAGCCAGTTGAGCGGCAAAAGCAACAGGGATTCCATCAGTTTAACTACTGTATCCAATACCACAGGAGCTACCCGCTCTGTAGTATTGGAGGTTAACGCGGGAAACAGCCAGATACGCAGAATTAACGTAACACAAGCCCCCAGCTTATATCCGGGCTATAATGTATCACCAGCGCCAGCTAATGCAACCGGTATGGCAAGTACCGCTGTGCAATTGGCCGCTAAATTTAAACTGGGCTGGAACATTGGGAACACGATGGAAGCTATTGGTGGGGAAACCGCCTGGGGCAATCCCCTGATCAGTGAAAGCTATATACAAGCTGTAAAAGCGCAGGGATTTACGGCCATCCGCCTTCCCTGTTCCTGGAACCAGAATTCCGACAAAACTACTGCTAAGATCCAGGATGCCTGGCTCAATAGAGTAAAACAGGTGGTGCAATATTGTGTCGATAACGATATGTATGTTTTACTCAATATTCACTGGGACGGTGGCTGGCTGGAAAATAATTGTATCCCGGCAAAAAAGGATTCTGTCAATGCCAAACAAAAAGCATTCTGGGAACAAATTGCTACCACCATGCGTGATTTTGACGAGCATTTAATGTTTGGAAGCGCCAACGAGCCTAATGCAGATGATACTACCAAAATGAGGGTATTACTCTCTTATCACCAAACTTTTGTTAATGCAGTCCGTTCTACAGGAGGACGTAATAGCTACAGAGTATTGGTGGTCCAGGGGCCGCAAACGAATATTGAAAAAACCAATGATCTGATGAATGTTCTTCCCACAGATCCTGTGAAAGACCGGATGATGGTGGAGGTACATTATTATTCTCCGGCCCAGTTCTGTTTGCTGATGGATGGCGACGCATCCTGGGGTAAAATGTTTTATTACTGGGGTACAGGGCATCATTCTACCATTGAGCCTGAGCGGAATGCCACCTGGGGAGAGGAAAGTGATGTAAACAGCTCCTTCGCCAGAATGAAAACGAAATACACCGATAAACAGATCCCTGTCATAATGGGCGAATATGGGACCTACAGGCGTGGCAATAGTAAGTATGTTCCTAAAGACCTGGATACCCACAACGCTTCCGTGGATTATTGGCTGACTTTTGTAACCAAACAGGCTATAGCCAATGGTCTTAAACCCTTTTACTGGGATACGGGTGGCGCTTTGGACAGGCGAAATAATACGGTGCTGGACCAACGTACCATTGATGCTATTAATGAAGGAGGAAAATAAATAGTTTTTATATGTATAAGGGATGAGGTTTTAATGCATTCCTTATACATATCTTACCCGGAAAACAACATGAAAAAAATAGTAAGGCACCTAATACTCGGTTTCACTGGCATCATGATGGCAGGTATAGCCAATGCGCAGCTTGTGACAAGCGACAAAATACAAGAGGAGAAGATCCACTCATTGATCAGCCAGATGACGCTGGAGGAAAAAGTTGGCCTTCTGCATGGAAATTCAAAGTTTTACGTCTCAGGAGTAAAAAGATTGGGGATCCCTGAATGGGCATTGAGCGACGGACCGCATGGAGTACGGGCAGAGATAAACCGGCATGACTGGGGTTATGCAGGATGGACCAATGATTCTTCCACCTGTTTTCCGCCGGGTACAGCGCTGGCGGCCACCTGGAATCCTAAACGGGCATATGAGCGCGGAATTGTATTAGGAGAAGAGGCCCGCTTTCGTAAAAAGGACATTTTACTTGGACCAGGTATCAACATTATCCGGTCCCCCCTTTGCGGAAGAAATTTCGAGTATATGAGTGAAGACCCGTTCCTTATTTCAAGAATGGCAGTCGCTTATATCAAAGCATTGCAGTCAAAAGATGTAGCTGTAAGTGTAAAACACTGGCTGGCTAATAACCAGGAAGAGCATAGAGATTCTATTGATGTGCATATGAGCGAAAGGGCATTACGTGAAATTTATTTGCCGGGATTTAAAGCATCCATAACTGAAGGCGGCGCATATACCGTAATGGCAGCATACAATAGGTTCAGGGGCAACTGGTGTTCTGAGAATGAATACCTGAACAGGGAAATCCTTCGTAAAGAGTTTGGTTTTAAAGGGGTATTAATGACCGATTGGGCGGCTGCACATTCAACCATAAAGGCTGCTATAACAGGGCTTGACCTGGAAATGGGTACAGATAAAAAAGATTACAACGAATGGTATTTCGCCAATCCCCTGATCAAAGCAGTAGAAGAAGGGAAAGTGCCTGTTGCTGTTGTTGATGAAAAGGTCGCCAATGTGCTGCGGTTAATGATAAAGACAAAAATGTTCGACGAAGGAAAGCGGGAGAAAGGAAAGATGAATACACCGGAACATCAGCAGGCAGCATATAACGATGCCGCCGAAGCCGCTGTATTATTACAAAACGACAGAAACATACTTCCTCTTAATTTAAACAGAATAAAATCTATTGCGGTTATTGGCGATAATGCCACACGCAGGCATTGTGATGGAGGGCTGAGTTCCGAAATAAAAGCCCTGTATGAAATTACCCCGCTTGAGGCTATCCGGAAAAAATTCGGGTCTGCTGTAAAAATAAATTTTGCGCAGGGATATGAGAAACAATCCACCTTCAAAGAAGGCAGCAATACCGGCCAGACAAGCGCAGATATGGTGAACTGGAAATTGATCGATGAAGCTGTTGCTGTTGCAAAAGAATCTGAAGTAGTGATCATTTTCGGAGGATTAAATCATGATTTTGATACAGAGTCCTTCGACAAACAGAGCATGGATTTACCTTATGGACAAGATGTTTTGATCCGTGAAGTGGCTAAAGCAAATCCTAAAACAGTAGTTGTTATCATTGCCGGATCACCGGTAAAATTAGCAGGCATTGTTCAACGGGTGCCTGCTATATTGTGGTCGTGGTTCGGAGGAATGGAAGGTGGTAATGCTGTAGCAGATCTGTTGAGTGGCAAAATAAATCCTTCCGGGAAACTGCCCTTCACATTACCTGTATCACTGGACCAATCACCTGCACATGCATTGGGAAATTTTCCAGGAAGGAACCTGACTGTAAATTATGAAGAAGATGTTTTGGTAGGATATCGTTGGTTTGATACAAAAAAAATTGTTCCTCAGTTTCCATTTGGGTTTGGCCTTTCTTATACAGATTTTTGGATAAGCAATTTTTCTACTGACAAAAGTAACTATAGGAAAGGAGACATCATTCATGCAAAATGTACTGTAAGAAACACAGGGTTACGCGATGGAGCAGAAGTTGTACAGCTATATGTCAGCGATCCGGTATGTTCAGTTTTGCGCCCCGAAAAAGAACTTAAAGGTTTTGAGAAAGTCTTTCTGCACCCTGGCGAAACAAAAACAATTGACCTGATGGTAAAAGTTTCCGATCTGGCATTTTACGACGAAACAAAAAAGGCCTGGAATGTAGAAGCAGGTGACTTTGTATTACACATCGGGAATTCATCCCGTAATATTTCAAAATCGGTGAAAATTTCGGTTAAATAAGATTTAATATAAAGATGAAGAGGTGCAGTTGTTTTCTGAAAATGCAACTTCAGAAACATAGCAGCCAATATACTATATAAGATGAAAAGAATTGTAATTCTATTAATGCCACTGGTTTTATCCATTTCAGGAACATTGGTTGCTCAAACAGCAAAACAGAAGATACCAGCTAACCAGGAACGGGTTATCAATATTGATTTTAATACCGCATCGGGAAAGCTGAATAGGATGTTCAATGAGTGTGTCGGCGCAGGCCGCGCCAATGAAGGGTTACGGGCAGACTGGCAGCAGCAGCTTGCCTATGTAAAAAAAGAATGCGGTTTCAGATATATCCGTATGCATGGTCTTTTAACAGACGACATGGCTGTATATACGGAGGACGGTAAAGGTAACCCGGTGTACAATTACATGTACGTTGATGTTCTATTCGATTTTTTACACAGCATTGGAGTGAAGCCTTTTGTTGAGCTGGGATTTATGCCTTCTGCACTGGCCAGCGGCTCTAAAACGATCTTCTGGTGGAGGGGTAACGTTACTCCTCCAAAGGATTATGGAAAATGGGGCGCATTGGTGCAGAACCTTACCCGCCATTTTACAGAACGTTATGGCGTAGATGAAGTAAAAACATGGTATTTCGAAGTCTGGAATGAGCCTAACCTGGATGGTTTTTGGGCCGGGACACAGGAAGATTATTTCAAATTGTACAATTATAGTGCTAAGGCTATTAAAAGCGTTCATTCATCTTATCGCGTTGGAGGGCCGGCAACAGCCGGAGCTGCCTGGGAACCTGAAATGATTGCATATTGCAATAAAAATAATGTGCCTATAGATTTTATAAGCACCCATGCCTATGGCGTAAAACAGGGATATCTCGATGAATTTGGCAACTCAGGTACTGTACTCGATAAAAACCCTATGAGCGTTAGTGGTGATGTGCTTCAATCGCGGAAGGAAATTGCCGGTTCCGCTATGCCGGACCTGGAACTTCACTACACCGAATGGAGTGCGTCCTATACCCCCGCAGATCCAATCCATGACAGCTATCATGAAGCTGCATATGTTTTGCAGAAATTAAAACAGGTAGGCAAGGCTGCCAACTCAATGTCGTATTGGGTTTTTACTGACATTTTCGAAGAACCCGGTCCGCGTTTTACACCGTTTCACGGAGGCTTTGGTATGCTGAATACCCAGGGCATTAACAAACCGGTATTCTATGCATACCAGTTTATGAACAGACTGGGAAATATTGAATTGGGAAATACGGATCCCTCTTCATGGATCTGCAGGGATTCTACAGGAAATATACAAGCACTTGTGTGGGATTTTACTAATACCCATCCCGGAGATTCCGTACATAATCAACAATATTATATCCGTGATCTTCCTTCAAAACCGAAAGGAAAACTGAAGGTCAATATTGCCAACGTACCTGATGGTATCTATGCAGTTGAAGTTTATAAAGTAGGCTACCGGAGCAACGATGCTTATTCCACTTACTTATCTATGGGAAGCCCGGCGCAACTTAGCAGACAGGATGTTGAACAAATAAAGAAACAAAATGATGGCTCGCCAGTTACCAGGGAAATTGTTACTGTAAAATCCGGCATCCCTTTTACAAAAGAGCTGGAGATCAGGGAGAATGATGTGCTCTTCTTGAATATTGTTAAACTGTAATAATATCGGTGATGTTCCAATTGTGTGGTATAGAAACCCTTTACCACACAATTGGAGCATTGAAGAAACGATAAGCCCATCCAGGTTATCTGGTAGTACTGCAGATAATTATACAAACGTTCTCACGCCTGAGGAAGATGTATATGCCTGCCTGAATTCTTTCGGCGTACAGTCTTTCTTTTTCTTGAAAATGCGGTTAAAATTCGAGATGTTATTGAACCCGCATTTATAGGCTATTTCATTAATGCCATGGGTAGTGTCTATCAGCATACGCGATGCATGCCCAAGGCGTATTTCAATAAGTGTATCCACAAATGTTTTCCCTATCTTCATTTTGAAGAAGCGACTGAAAGATACATCCGTCATTGCAGCAATTTTTGCAGCCTCACTCAGGTTAACGCTTTTATCGAAATTATCATTCAGGTATTTCATGATCTTCTCGATTCTCCGGCTATTATAAGATAACGTTTCAGTATTACGGAAACTGGCATCTGACAATATGCGCATATTACGGGAGATGGAAAGATCATGTAGTATAGACATCAGTTCCAGCACTGAATCAAATCCCTGTTTTTGTGGCAGCAATATCAGCCTGGGCATAATGGCCGTAATTGTTTCCCCCGAGAAGAGAATGCCTCGTAAAGAACGTTCAAGCATACTCCGGATGAAGCTCATCTGGTTACGTTGAAGGAATTTATCATCAAACAGATCGCGATGAAACTGTATCGTGATTTCTTTCATAACACCACCCTGATGTTTATTGTTAAACCAACCATGTTGCAGATTTGGACCTATCAATGCCAGTTCGAGGTCGCCAATTTCTTCCATATGATCCCCTATGATACGTTTTGCCCCGCTGGCATGCCGAATAAAGTTCAGCTCAAACTCTTCGTGGTAATGTAATGGGAAATCGAACTCCGTTTTTTCTCTTGCAAAGAGTGTAAAGCAATCGTTTTGTGTAAGCGGTGTTATTTCCCTTAACAGCTTTTCTCTCATAAATAAAAAGATTTAGGCTTATTACAAGTGCAATATATTGTGTTTTATGTAATTAAAGCATAGTAATGATGCAATAAAGTATTAATCTGGAATACCACGGTATCTTATATGAAGATCATACTGTGTAACGGTTTTATTAGATGCCAAGGCCTGGTGTTTTCAAATTCACAGAATTAATACATTTAAATGATAAAAAAGTATTACTAACAAGATCTAAATAAGGGCATCTTTGTTACAAATAAGTACGCGTTATGAATAAGTATTTACAAAGGAGAATTCCGGCCATTCTTTTATGTGTATTGTTTCACCTGGCAGCCTTTTCTCAGGAAAGGAAGGTGAGTGGTACCGTAAAAGATGAGAAGGGTGTACCAACAATAATAACAGCCGCTGCCAGTATTCCCCTGGCAGGGCAGGAATTACCTGCCGATAAACAGGCTACCACAGCAACAGTAAACCTGTACGGCCATCTGAAAAAGCTACAGGAGAAAGGTTTTTTATTTGGTCACCAGGACGATCTGGCCTATGGTGTTAACTGGAAATATAAAGAAGGTAATAGTGATGTAAAAGAAGTAACGGGCGACTATCCCGCGTTGTATGGCTGGGACCTTAGTGGTATTGAATCAGATCATGATGCAGACCTGGACGGTGTGCCATTTAAAAAGATGCGGCAATTCATACAGCAGGGATATGAGAGAGGAGGCGTTATAACCCTGAGCTGGCATATGCCTAGTCCTTCAGGGGCCAGCAAAGGAGCCTGGGATACAACACATGGTACCGTTACCAGCATTTTACCCGGTGGGGTTAATTATGAACAATATAAAGGCTGGCTTGATAAAGCAGCCATTTATATCAGTTCACTCAAAGGCAACAGGGGAGAGGCTATTCCTATTCTTTTCCGTCCTTTTCATGAACTGACCGGCAACTGGTTCTGGTGGGGGCGCAATGCCTGTTCCGAACAGGAATTTATTGCGCTGTGGAGGTTTACCATTTACTATCTGCAGCAGGAAAAACACCTGCATAACCTTTTATACGTGTATAATACGGCAGGAGAATTTACAAAACAGGTGTTCCTGTCGCGTTACCCGGGAGATGATATGGTGGACGTAGTCAGTTTTGATACCTATCAGTACGATGATCCACAGAAATCTGATGCGTTCGTGAAAAATACAGGCCGGCAACTGGCATTGCTGGATAGCATTGCCACAGAGAAGAATAAAATACCGGCACTGGCAGAAACAGGATATGAACAGATCCCATATGCCAGCTGGTGGACGAAAACATTACTGGATGCTATTGGAAATAACAGGATAGCTTATACGCTGTTATGGCGTAATGCAGGATACAATGAGTATATGAAAAGGATGCATTATTATGTACCCTATGCCGGTCAGGTATCCGCCAGTGATTTTATAGAATTTTATAAGCAGGATAAAACGTTGTTTGAAAAGGAATCCGCAGCATTGAATTTGTACTCGCCATTATAATGCTGCCACTATTAAAAAATAAGTATATGAATTTTGAAAAGCGACTGCATGCATTACAACAGGCATCAGAAGAGCTGTTAACCAGACCTAACAGAAAAGAGCCATTGGGCAACGGTATTTACGACAGGTATATATCACCTGTGCTGACAGCAGCTCACACACCTATATGCTGGCGGTATGACCTCCGGGAATCCTCAAATCCTCTCCTGATGGAACGGTTTGGGATCAATGCCGTATTTAACGCCGGCGCTATCAAATACAGGGATAAATATGTGATGATAGCCAGGGTAGAAGGGATCGACCGTAAATCATTCTTTGCGGTAGCAGAAAGCGATAATGGGATTGATAATTTCCGTTTCTGGGATTACCCGGTGCAATTACCTGAAACTGCGGAACCCGACACAAATGTCTATGATATACGCCTGGTACAGCATGCGGATGGCTGGATATATGGCCTTTTTTGTACAGAAAGACGGGACCCGGCAGCAGCCCCCGGCGACCAGTCGGCAGCTATTGCACAATGTGGTATCGTGCGGACCAGGGACCTGCTCCGCTGGGAACGGTTGCCCGATCTGAAAACACCTTCTCCGCAACAACGGAATGTAGTGTTGCATCCTGAATTCGTACAGGGGAAATATGCCTTCTACACCCGTCCGCAGGATGGCTTTATCAGTACCGGCAATGGTGGTGGTATTGGTTTTGGCCTGGCAGATAACATAGAGAATGCCGTGATCCATGAAGAAACAGTGATCAATCCCAAAGTGTATCATACTGTATATGAAGGTAAGAACGGATTAGGCCCCGCACCCATCAAAACGTCCATAGGCTGGCTACACCTGGCCCACGGCGTGCGTAATACCGCTGCAGGTCTCCGGTATGTACTATATATGTTCGTGACCGACCTGAAAGATGTTACCAAGGTGATTTACAAGCCTGCCGGCTACTTCATGGCACCGGAAGGAGAGGAAAGGGTAGGAGATGTATCCAATGTGCTTTTTTGTAATGGCTGGATTGCGGAAGATAACGGTAATGTATTTATCTATTATGCATCATCAGATACCCGTATGCATGTGGCTACATCTACTGTTGACAGGCTGGTAGATTATGCCATGAATACCCCCGAAGATGGTTTACGTTCTGCCGCTTCTGTAAAGACGATCAATAGTATTGTTGAAAAAAACAAACAATCACTCAAAAATAAAAATCAGGCTTGAGGATCGCTTAAACGATTATCTGTTTCCATCAGGTATCCGAATAAATGAGGTTGCTGCAAAATAAAGGATCCGGGAATCGTCTAAACGGTGATAAGTCTATATAAGGTAGCGAGTAAAAGAGGTTGTCAAAAGTAATTTTTATCCGATTTTATTCGGATACCTGATGAAGAGAAATTTCGTTTACGGAATTCTCAAGTGCATCAAATTACTTTTTGATAACCTCTTTGTTTTGCAAACAACATTTAGATATTCACTACAACTTTGCCTACAGTTCTTCCACTTTCCACATGCAGATGTGCGTCTGCCATCAGGTTAAAAGCAAAACTTTTTGAAACATGAGATTTGATTTTACCGCTTTCCAACAGAGCGGCTAATGTCTTCATATCATCTCCGTCGGATTTAACAAGGACGAAGCTGATATTGATGTTCCTTGCTTTTGCTTTCTGTGCCAGCTCTGCGAGAATCGAGGTGGAGATAGCGATGAGTCTTCCCCCTTCTTTAATGATATCTAATGACTGATCTACGCTTTCTGCATCCAGAGAGTCAAGTACGAAATCGATATCTTTGGTAGCGTCTTTTAATGCCTGTGATCTATAGTCGATATGCTCATCTGCACCCAGCGATAAAACAAAGTCTTTATTAGCAGCAGAAGAGGTACCAATGACATAAGCCCCCAGGTGTTTTGCCACCTGTACGGCATAATGGCCCACACCACCGGCAGCCGCGTGAATCAATACACGGTCACCAGCCTTAACACCGGCATTGGTAACCAGTACCTGCCAGGCGGTAAGTAAAGCAAGTGTGCCTGCAGCCGCTTCTTCATGAGAAATATTTGCCGGTTTTAAGGCCAGATGTGCCGCCGGAGCAGCCACATATTCAGCATATGCATTGCCTATACCAGGAAAATTAACCATGCCGAATACTTCGTCTCCCACTTTAAAAAGATCGGATTTTGACGCTGTTACTATGCCGGAAATATCCCAGCCTAAGATAAATGCAGCGACTTCTTTCAGGTCTAAGTAACTATATATGCCCTTTCCTATACGGGTTTTTACATCTACCGGATTTATACTGATTGATTTCACCTGTACCAGTACCTCGTTTGTATTAATAGCGGGAATGGGAATGTCCTGAATGACCAGGTTATCTGTTGATCCTGGTGTTGTTAAAGTAATTGCTTTCATATTTTATAATTTCGATAATGCAAATTTATACCGTATATGATCAGATTAATGGTATAAGTTTTCTATAATTTGGTATATTTGTAGCATGATAAAGGAAATGTTATACGAGCCTTATTCTATCAAGTTCGCCACCCTTGATGAAGGTCCCGAGACTGAACACAAGCATAGTTTCTTCGAATTGGTATATATACAATCGGGAACAGGTACGCAGTATATTAACAATAGCAGGTCCAAATATCTGCCCGGACATATGTTTTTGCTGACGCCTGATGATTCTCATTCTTTTGATATAGCTACCACTACTGAATTTTTCTTTCTTCAGTTTAATGATATCTATATAAAGAACAATGGACTGTTATCGGAGAATATCCGCAGGCTGGAATATATTCTTCATAATGCGAATCATCAGCCGGGATGTATTTTGAAGAACTTACCGGATAAGACGTTCGTGAAGCCAATGGTGGAAGCTATTATCCGCGAATATGTAAACAGGGATATCTATAACCAGGAACTGATCCATCAACTGGTGAATACATTGATTATTATCGTGGCCCGTAACATTGCCAAATATTTACCTGAACAGGTGAATGCGGCAACAGAAGAAAAGGCGATGGATATTCTTCAGTATATCCAACATAATATCTATTATCCTGAGAAGCTGAAAGCGGAGAGTATCAGTGATAATTTCGGTATATCAAATGCTTATCTTGGCAGGTATTTTAAGAAGCATACGAATGAAACGATGCAACAATATATCACGAATTATAAAACGAAACTGATAGAGCACCGTTTAAAATTCAGCGATAAGCGGATCAATGAAATAGCCGATGAATTTGGTTTTACAGATGAAAGCCATTTCAATAAATATTTCAGAAAGCAGAAGGGGAAAAGCCCTAAGGTTTATAGAAATACGGTCCGTTCTTAATTCATTTTATTTTCAATAGACATAAGAGCAGCTGTTCCCTTAAATTCACTTTGTTGTTTCAACCGGGTTTTATCTCTGAACCCATTTTCTACCGCTTTCAGCAGATCTTTCTCTGTGGAGTCTATCTTACCCTCCCTGGCATCCAGGATAGCAGAAAAATACCAGGCTTCACTATTGGTAGCATCTGCTAACTTATATAACTCTACGAAATAACGGGCTTCGGGATTGGCATTAGCCGTGATAAAATGATTGCTGTACGAATAAAATGCCAGTGACAGATAGGCCAGTAACCGCTGATACATCGGGCTTTCTATAGACTTAAGACCAGCATGGGCTTTCAGATAATCAATGGTTTTCTCCCAATATGACATATCCACCTGTTCAAAGTGACGGCTATAATCAGCTTTTGTATTTTGTTCCATGCTGAGTAACTGTTGCTGTATCTTATCCTGCGTTTTATAAAGCGGGTCATTAGTGAGAGAAGTCAGATTCTCATGGAACCATGTTGCTTTATCTGTTAACCCATCGAGGAAACTGATGGAAAGGGTACATTCCTGCACAGCCTTTAACAATTTTTTCTCCTTGTGGAATGCATCCAGCCTTTCTTTGCTTTTTTTAATATAGTCATTGATGAATATATCATTTTCAGGAATGATATTCTTTTGCATAGCATCCAGTTGCAAACCGGCAAAAGCCAGGTCCATCGTACTGTCCGGAGCCCATTCATGTTTTCCGTCAAATAAGATAAGATGCTGCCTGGTTGGGGTGTTCATCAGGGCTTTAGAGAAGGCCACAATCTCCGTAAGGTTCAGGTCTCCTTCACCTGCAATAGCGGTATAGCTGAAATTAAAATCAGCAGGGGAGCTGCCATCCGGCATACCTGCACCATTAACGATCACGCCTTTGATAACAGGGTATTTCAGGGCGATATAACCAGCTACTTTAGCGCCACCCGAGAACCCGCCTGTATATATCCTGGTACTATCGATCTTTAACCTGCTTTGTACATCAGCAGATAAATTATTCCAGATATTTTCCGCCACTGACCAGTCATTACCGTTTTTGGAATTATTACTGCCCACTAAAATATAGCCGTAGGTATCAGCCAATGCTTTGTACTTATTTAAAGGAAGTCTGCCAGCAGCATGCGGATCAAAAAGATATATAACAGGTAAAGCATCCTTGTTGCCTTTAGCAGGGATGTATAAAGCATAAGACTGAGTAGTATCATTTTTACAGATAACCGTATCGATGACCTTTCCTGCTTCAAAAGAAGCTGGAATATTGGCTGTGGATGGCCTGTTTACGCAGGCACTAATACACAATATCGGGATCAGCTGGTTTATTTTCATAGACTAATGAATGAGGATCGAAATATATAAAGAAATGTCCAGAATATGAGTAGTGACTTAGTTTGAAAGTTATGACAGTTTATATATTCGCAGATGTTGTTACTCTAAATACACTGTATCTGACTGTTTAGTTCTCTGATGTAGCTTTAGAATATAGGTTCAGGATTTGTACTTCAAGTTAACTTCACCTGATATTCACGTAAGATAAGGTACTGTATTTAGAGCAACAACATCTGGCGCGAAGATTCTGTAACCTAACTTGGTAACTACCAGAAAGACTAATTTGGCCGAAATTGTATAAAATATGTCATTTGCGCCATCATAAGAACAACTTACATTTGTACAGTCAAACGATACTACATGCCAGAGGAGAAGAAGAAACTGATCGTAGTCATACCTATGCCAGGCACTTACCTGTTGGACATTGCCGGGCCATGTGACGTATTCACTGCTGCTGACATGGCGCTGAAAGATAACCCTGGCAGTAAAAAGGGAGGGTACGAATTATTACTCGCCTCTCCGGTGGACACCAAAAAGATCATTACAAAGAACGGGATTGAGATTACCTGCCAGGTAAAGGTCTCTGAGATCAACAGGCCTATTGATACATTAATAGTGGCTGGCTTCTCCAGGCTGGAGTTGCATAAGGATCACCCGCTTTTTAAATGGCTGAGAGACGTATATCCAAAGTTACGCCGCATAGGATCTGTTTGTATAGGCGCCTACGCACTGGCAGAAGCAGGTATACTGGATGGTAAGCTAGCCTCTACACACTGGGAATTTACCCAGGAGTTCCAGACAAGGTACCCTACCGTACATGTGGATACCAATCCATTTTACACCCGCGATGGCAATGTGTATACTTCAGGTGGTGTATCTTCTGGTATAGATCTTTCCCTGGCGCTGGTAGAAGAAGACTATGGCCGTGATATAGCTTTACATACCGCCCGCAAACTGGTATTACACCTGAAAAGAAACGGGCATCAGTCCCAGTTCAGCACACTGCTACAGATGCATAGCATGGAGAACTCAATTGCAGGAAAACTGCATCCCTGGATGTTAAGACACCTGGCAGATGAACTCAGCATTGAACAACTGGCAGAACACTGCAATATGAGCGTAAGGAACTTCGCCCGCGTATTCCTGAAAGAAACAGGACTTACACCTGCTAAATTTGTAGAAAAGCTGCGTATAGAAGTAGCCCGCAAATACCTGGAAGACAGTGATCTTACCATGGAACAGATAGCAGAAAAATGCGGTCTCAGCGGATTAATTTCCATGCGCAGGACTTTCATGCGGCATATGATGGTATCGCCCAGTGATTACCGTCGCTCTTTTAGAACATCTCTTCACGCAACAACATAAAAATATAATTATGAAAGTAGCAATTAATGGATTCGGCCGCATTGGCCGTATGACTTTACGCGCCCTGCAGAATAAACCAGAGGTGGAAGTAGTAGCGGTTAACGACCTTACTGAAGCAGGACTGCTCACACATCTCTTTAAATATGACACCTCTCATGGAAAGTTCCCCGGCACTGTTGTACAGAAGGATAACAGCATTGTTGTTAATGGGAAAACAATCCTCTTATTAAGTGAAAAAGACCCTGAGAAATTACCCTGGGCTGAACTGGGAATAGACGTTGTGATAGAGTCTACCGGTCGTTTTACAGACAGAAGCAAAGCACAGCTGCACCTGAATGCAGGCGCTAAAAAAGTACTGATCACCGCTCCCGCAACCGGTAATGTAAAGACCATTGTGGCAGGAGTGAATGATGAACTGATCACAGATGAAGATGAAATTCTGTCTACCGCATCCTGTACCACCAACTGTATAGCTCCGCTGCTGTACCTGCTGGAAAAGGAATACGGTATCGCATCCGGTTTCATGAGCACCATACATGCATTTACGATGGACCAGATGTTACAGGATGGTCCGCATAAAGATTTCAGGAGAGCCCGTGCTGCTACCCAGTCGATCATACCTACTACTACCGGTGCAGCAAAAGCGATCGGTGATGTGCTGCCTGGTTTAAAAGGTAAACTGGACGGTTTTTCTTACCGTGTGCCCGTAATTGATGGTTCTATAGCCGATATGTCTATAAACCTCATTAAACAGCCTTCTGCGGGCGAAATTAATGAACTGTTCAGACACCATGCGGCCAATTCCCTGCAAGGAGTATTGGAATACACAGAAGAACCCTTTGTATCTGCAGATATATTAGGCAATACGCATTCATCTATTATTGATGGTACGCTCACCCGTAGTATCGGAAACCTGGTGAAAGTAGTAGCCTGGTATGATAATGAAGTAGGGATCTCCAACAGGTTGGCAGAACTGACTGTAGAACTGGCGGGGAAGGTTACAGCAGATCATTGCTGATATTAATCGGAGAAGCCGTCCTAAACCTACATAATGTTTTGACCCGAAAAATCGGTAACTCTAAGTGACTTTGTAAACATGGCTCAGAGATTTTGTAATTAAAGTTACATTTCATCCCGAAGCCATGTTTCCTTTTTCAAACATACGAACTCAAAAGTAAACCTCATTTACAGCTGGTGCCTCCGTTTAATCTTCGCGCCAGATAGTGTACAGAAATAAATACACCTTTATCTGACGTGAATATCAGGTGAAGTTAAGTTGATAAACAAATCCTGAGCCCATATTCCAAAGCTGCATCAGGGAACTAAACAGTCAGATGCAGTGTATTTATCAGTAACACCATCTGGAGACACTGCCTTTTTATACACGTTTACGCCTGATGTTGATTTTCTTCGTACATTTAAGATGGTTAATTTAGTGATAATGAATTTCTTAGGGACACTTCAAGGAATCATATAATACAAACCATTTCATCAATATTCAACCAGGCTATATCCAGATGAACCTCAAAATTTATTTGCTTGTTTACGCAATATTGGCACTCATTTCCACGACATCAGCACAATCTTATTCTGCTGACGAATTATTTCAAAGTGCCCGTACAGCCGCCTTTGATCAAAAAGATTATCCCAAAGCTATCCTTATCTGTAAACAGGCACTTGATAAAAGTCCCGATTATATGGATATCCGTATATTTCTCGGCAGACTGTACACATGGTCTAAACAACCCGACAGTGCCAGGATTGCTTTCATCCGGGTACTAAGCAAACAACCGGATAATGAGGATGCTTCGTTGGCCTATGGCAGTCTTGAGTACTGGAATGATAATTATGATAAAGCTTTACAAATATGTAATGACTGCCTTACGGGGCATCCACAGTCAAAAGATCTGCTGCTGCTGAAAGCAAAAGTGCTTAATGCAATGCATCGCTATTATGAAGCGAATAATACCATTAAAACGCTTTTAAAAATTGACCCTGCAAACACGGCAGCAAGATCACTGGCAAACAGGATAAATGATAACAGCGCCAAAAATAAATTCGGCGTAAGCTATGACTTTATAAAATTTGATAAACAGTTTAATAATCCCTGGCATCTTGCCAGTATGGAGTATACCCGCCGGACGGGTTTGGGCGCTGTTACGGCAAGATTGAATTATGCAAACCGGTTTAACTCCAATGGTATGCAGTTCGAAATGGATGCATATCCTCACATATCCCAAACGTTCTATGCTTATCTCAGTGGAGGTTATTCAAATGACGTTGGCATTTTCCCTAAATACCGTGCAGGCTTTTCACTTTACGCCAGTTTACCTGCCAGCTTTGAAGCTGAAGCAGGTTTCAGATATCTTTATTTTGGAGACCCTACCTGGATATATACGGCCTCGGTGGGGAAGTATTACAAGAATTACTGGTTTAACTTCCGCACTTTTCTAACCCCCTCAAACAGCTCTGTATCTCAATCGTACTCCCTGCATGTCAGGTATTATTATGGAGGCGCTGACGATTATTTCAGTATAGGCATTGGTACAGGCATTTCGCCGGATGATGCACGAAATAGCATTCTTCTCGATCAGAAAACCACGGCTAAACTAAGATCAAATAATCTGAGTGCAGGGTACCGTCATGTAATTAAAACATTGAACATTATTTATTTTAATGTCAGTGTTGATAATCAGGAATACAAAAGTGATACCCATGGTATTCAGACAGACCTGGGTATAGGTTATCAAAGAAGATTCTAACGTTATGAAAAAAAACAAACGGATTGCAGCATTAATTATCGTTGTGATACTATTACCGCTATGGATGTGGCTGGCCTGGTTTCTCACGCCCAGGCATAAACTGGTAATGGCCATTATTGATAAAACAGTGCTGACCCCTGAAGGCCAGGAGCATATATCATTAGACTGGATATTAAATAATGCCAGGTTTACTAAAACCTCCACTAAGAGGTATGTTATTGAGAGGGATTATTTCGGTTTTTTTCCATTAAAAAATGAGAAATTCAAAATAAAGGGGCTGGAAAGATTTTCCCAGGCGCAATTACAACAATTAAGTGAAGATGCAGATGCTGTTTATTTTACGGATACCTATGGTATCTATAAAAATGAATGGTATAGCCAGAAAGGTAACTTAGAACGCTCGGGCATACTTTACGGAGGCATGAGTGAACAGGACATCACGTTTCTGCAGGATATGAAAGCGAAACATAAACTGATCCTGGCCGAATTCAATACGATAGCCTCCCCGACACATCCCGTCATCCGTAATCAATTTGAAAAATTGTTTGGTATGCATTGGAGCGGCTGGACAGCACGTTATTTTAATAGTCTAGATACCACAGTGAATAAAGAGCTGCCTCACTGGCTGATCAATAATTATAAAGCCGAACATAATAACAACTGGCCATTTCATAAAGCAGGCATTGCTTTCGTGAGTAACGACGATGTGGTGGTTATTCTGGAAGATAGTACACATCTGAAAGATCCCATGCCACATATCCATACTGCCAGCTATGGGCGGGACCAGCTTTCATTACCTGCCGGTATCAACTACCCTTTCTGGTTTGATGTTATAATACCCGATCTTTCTGTTAATCATGCCATTTCAAGATTTATCATTCATACAAATGAGCATGGTACAGCGGAATTGAAAAAGCATGGTATACCACTCACTTTCCCGGCAGTACTCATGCACAAGGGGCCTGATTATAATTTTTATTATTTTTCTGGCGATTTTTGTGATAATCCCATCAATTACACGAGTTCTTATTTTAAAGGGATTGCCTGTTTTAAGTGGTTTTTTTATAACAGCAGCGATCCATCGGAAAGAGTCAGCTTTTTCTGGGATTTTTACTACCCCATGATGACACGTATCCTCCATGAAAAAAGGAAATAGTATCACCGGCCTTTTGTATAATGTTGAAAAATGGTGTCAGGAATTATCCTGCCACCTCCGGTGATCAGTATTGTATTCCGTTTAATGAATTTATCAAAAGCATTCCTCAGTTCGTTTTTCTTTTCATCATCCTTCACTGGAGCTTCCGAGAGGTTTTCCGATAAGCGGAACAGCTGATCTCCGTTTAAATGGTATTCTCCCATCACAAAATCCACCAGGTCTGTTTTGGTTTGCATAAGCGGATAGGCATGCACATTTTCAAAACTGGAACTGGTATCCAATCCTTCTCCCATCCAACTCACCAATGAAGGTGTTTTAATCTGATAACCATGCTGCAGGAATGCCAGTAGACTGGGCGTGATATCAAAATGGGTGGAGACGGCCGCCATCTGTGCCGTGCGGTTAAGTAAAGGTGAATATACAATTAACGGTACATGGTAACGGTCTATCTTATCGCTCATCGGAATTTCAGGCATCCGGTGATCTCCGGTTATTAAAAATATGGTATTATCATAATCCGGCCGGTGCTTATAAGCTTCAAAGAAATCTCTCAATGCGTCATCAGTATACAGGATACTCGCATATTGTAACTTATAGTTCCTGTATTCCGGTTTCTTTGCATTATCTATACCAATCTCATTCATTCTTTGCTCAAAACGTTGCAGGTATTTCTCTTCTTCATTGATCATAAAAGGGCTATGTGTTGAAACCGTCAGAATAACACTAAGCTGGGGCATGGTATGCGCAGAGCGGGTAGTTAAATAATGCCTGAACAATTCTTTATCGCCGTGGCCCCAGGAGAAACCGTTAACTGCCGGCAGCATGGTATAACCGGCAGGGAAAGATTTGATATCATTCAATTCATCAATATGGTTCTTATGCAGGTAGATGCTCATATTGTCAAAACCCGCATCTCCTCCGTAATAGAAAGAAGTCTGATATCCGTTAAATTTCAACAGGTTTAACAAAGACAGCTGGTCTGGCATTTGTTCGCCGGTTTCGAGGAAACCATTTTTCATAAAAGGTAAGGACCCTAATAATGAAGGTAAAACCGCAAAGGTCCGTCCTCCTTCACTTAAAAAGTTTCTCCAGTATAAGCTTTTACCAGACAGAGAATCTAGAAAGGGAGTGAAGTTACCCAGATAGGCACCTTCATTGGTAAAGGCCCGTCCCAATCCTTCCACCAGGATAATTACAATATTGGGTGGGGCAGGACCTTTTTTGAAGAAGGGAGACAATACATCGGACGTACTGTCCTGATGCAGAAAAGGATAGTGGCTTTCATCTGTATACATGAACGATGAAGTCTTCATTCCTCCGGTACTGACTATATAATTATCTTCATAAATGTCGGTTTCATTTTCTGACGGATAAAAGTATTGGTAGGAAGAACTTAAAAAATAATCCGTTTTATTGATGACAAGATTATTTACAAAATCAGTTTTGAAAGCAGGAGGTGTAATCCAACCGGAAGCTGACGTTATAATAAACAGGAATGATATAAGAGGGAGTAGCCAGGCAATTTTCAAAGGGACCTTTATTCTTTCCGGAAGCCATTTAAGCGATACAAATGTAATGGCAGCAAACATTAAAAGCAGTATGATGGCAGATAAACTTACTGCGCCGGAAGACCCCACCGTCTGACGGATATCTGCGATGGAATATCCAAATAAATCAGCACCCAGGGGTAGCAGGGACGTGTTAAAATACTTGATCAAAAAGAACTGGAATAATACAGAGGTGCCAATAAAGACTATGTAAAATATTTTGGCCGCTTTCTTATTTACCAGGAATAAAACTGTGTAGATGAGATACAGGAAAATGAGGCATCTGAGCCAGAATATAAGATCGTTGATAACGGCCCAGAGAATCATTTCTGCAAGTGAACCAGGAAGTCCCTGCGTTATTCCATTATATCCGATTTCCATTAAACTGATAAGGATAAGGACCATTAGCCAGATCAGTGAGAACGCACTGAAGGACAATGTAGAATTGGAGAGGCTGTTGATGAAGCCTGGGTGTTTTTTAATATTCTCCACGTTATCATGTTTTTTTAGTTGTATTAAATCCCTGTCTCGTCATTTCACCCCATGAATTTTTCTTCCTTAAGATATCTATATCACCCCGTATTGCCGACCATACCACAAAAGGATGAAAAAGAAAGGGTTCAAGCAATGCTGCAAACAACAGTTTTAAAATATCTTTATTACTATTATATTGATTATAGGTCATGACCTCCATCAGCACTGCAAATACTGAGTATAAGAGACCAAAACTGAATACCAATCCATAAAGGGAAATAAAAAAAGGCCAGTTCACCATACCTATTAAAGAAAACAGCAAAAAGCTGAAGAAACCGATAAATTCTACAATGGGGGCCAGGAATTCAAAGAAGAACCAGTATGGATAACTCAGCATGCCTAACAACCCATATTTACGATTAAAGAACATTACTTTATGCATACGCAATGTTTCAATGGTACCGCGGGTCCATCGGTTACGTTGCCTCCCCAGTATTTTAAACGAAGCAGGCGCTTCCGTCCAGCATAAAGGGTCCGGAATAAAACTTACTTTATATGGTTCATTCCTTTCTTCCATATAACGGCGCATCCGCACCACCAGTTCCATATCTTCTCCAACTGTATTGTGATTATATCCACCGCTGTTGATAACAATTTCCTTATCAAATGCGCCAAAAGCACCTGAAATCAGCAGAAGCCCGTTAAGCCGGCTCCATGCCATCCTTCCCAATAAGAAGGCCCTGATATATTCCAATGTTTGAATTCTGGGTAAGAACTGCTTCGGTAGCCTCACCCTGATCAATCTCCCCCCTTCAATTTCGCAGCTGTTAGCTATCCTTATTACACCACCTGTAGCAATGATCCGCTTGTCTGTTTGTTCCATGAATGGTTTTACCAGCTTCAGAATGGCATCCTGTTCCAAAACACAATCCACATCTATACAAACAATATAATCACTCCGGGCAATATTCACCCCTACATTAAGTGCGTCCGCTTTCCCACCGTTTTCCTTATCAATAATAATTAATTTGCGATAGATCTTATTATGGCTTTTATATACACCGCGGATTTTTTTAGTGGCGATCTGTTCATTATAAAAAAAAACAACTTTATAAAGATCGTATGCTGCGATTAACCTTTGTAATGAATCATCTTTACTGCCATCATTGATTACAATCAATTCCAGGTTATGGTAATGCATCGACAATAACGAACGTACATTTTCTACAATATTTGCGCCTTCATTATACGCCGGAGCTAATATACTGATGGTTGGCACTTCTATTGAAGACGCAAGTAAGCGGTAATCAGTAAAGCCATTTTTATGTACATACTTCCTTGTTTCTTCTATAGAAAATATACCGATAAACGTATATCCGGTTAACAGCAGGAAAGCATACAGCAGGAATATGAAAGTGAAAAAATCGATGAATAGAATTTGCCAGTTTATCATACATTCTCTCCTTTTATTTGCTCTATCATTTCAGCAAAAGGATATTCAATACTACCTGCAGAAAGCTCCAATGCCTGCAGTGCATTTTTACTGATGGAAGCTATTGCCCGCAGCAATGCTAATTTAAGTTCATTGTTTTCGCATGTAAGATGATATCTCAGGAAGTCAATATCCTCTTCAGTACCTACCGTTTGCAATGTTTTAATGATCGCTATCTGGTGTTTCAGTGTCTCCTGTGCAAATATGTTTTTAAGCACGTCTGCCGTATCTTCTGTATATACTTCCCGCAGGCTGTGAATAGCTTCTATACGCACTTTAGGATTTTCATGATATAAACAGGCAAGAATATGATCATGCAGGTGAAATAAGTGGTAATTCCTGGCAATACGCATCGCAAATACTACCACACTATAATTTGGGGAACCAAACCAATTTTCAATACCACTGAAATTATTGATTTCCGGCAAATAGGTTAATTCCCTCAATAGTTTAATCTGTTGCCAGTCAGTAATAGGATAAGTAACTATATCCAGGAAAAGAAGGCCCTTATAACCTTGTAACTGTACGATCGCTGTTTGTGCTTCTATACGGACCACATCGTTATCATCATCCGCGTAAGGCAGTATTTTATCTATATGCTCCTGCATTCCCATTATTGCCAGCTCCTGTATTCCCTCTGCCTTAATATGCCAATGCCGGTCTTCTACCATTTGCAATGCATATTTAACCAGGTCCAGATTCAGATACATCTGCTTAAGCCCTTCTGAGGATATGCCGGAAATATTCTTTTTGGCGGAAAGGATCGCCACTTTAAACAGTTTTCTATAGTGAATATCAGGAATCAGTTTCAGGCACTTATAAAATAATTCGTCTGTATGGTTCTCTTCGTCCTCTCCAAAAAAGATAGCTTTTTCAATTAAAGTATCAACAAGTTTCGTAGCCTTGATATTTTTTGCATTCTGCTTGTTTTTAACCTTTGTATATACGAGCATGAATATAATCAGCACTACCATCATAATGGAGAATAGTGAAATGGCCCCGTACAGAAAATCAGATAGCACTGTAAACCCCGCGATTAACCCTTTAGGAAACATTAACATAACGCTGATTATTCTTTTTCATAACTCAACAGAGAAAAAGCATATCATTATCTTGCAACAGATGCTGTAAATCTTTTTACCCGTACAGACAATTCTACAGGGCTGAACGGCTTGGTCATATAATCGTCTGCACCTAGTTGAAAGGCTTCCAGCACTACATCTTCCTGCCCCATGCCTGATAACACAATAATTGGTATTTTGTTCTGATATTTTCCTTTAATTACACCTATGATCTCCAGGCCCGAGGAAAAAGGCATCATGATATCTGTAATAAGAAGATCTGGTAACAATTCATCTATTTTAGACAACGCTTCCCTGCCATCACGCGCCAAAAAAACTTCATGACCATCTTTTTTTAATCTGAATTCCAGAGTTTTAAGTATTAACGGATCATCTTCAGCGATAAGAATTCTCATTGGGATTACTTTTTTGAGGTAATAATTACTTTTCCTTTAACGTGATTTCTAATAAGTAATCCGGCCCTGTAATTGCCATTTTCACATAACATCGTTTTGGTGGAATTTAAATCGAATTAAAAAATATCTTATAAAGCATTTTTCTGCTATCTATTTGTAATCAATGTTATATTTATAACATATAATACGTTATAATAGCTAATTTAAATATACTAAGATATATCGAAACGGGAATTTTTTCTCCTAAAGCCCTATTGTACCAGTTGACTGTTTGTTGCCTGATATAGCATTACCCGGATGAGCTGGCATATCATGCCCTATGCATATGCTAAAAAGCGCTTACTTAAATGTTATGAAAGGCAGATGAAGTATGGTATAAAAGGTATCTCCCAGGTTTTGAATGGCTCTTGAACAGGCTAATCCTCCGTTAATCCTCCGTTAATTAACGGAGGATTAACGGAGGATTAGCCTGTTCAATTCCTCTTTTATTCCTGTTCTATTACTTTTTTATCAGCATTCACAGATAAGGAGCACCTTATCAAAAGTATCGTATACCTCTTTTACATAAAAAAGTTTTATTCTGATTATTCTCCCAACCTATACATCTTTTCTATGAATAAGGGGAAAATATCTACTAAAATGTATTATGAAAAAACATGAAATGTTAATATTTTTAGCATGTTTGCATATGTTTTCATCCTGTCTTAGATTGAGGCGAAATGAGGATCACTAAATTATTACAAAGGACTGTTATATTGATGGTATTGGTCTTGCTTCGACTCGTAGCTGCCGGACAGGTACAGATCAGCGGTACTGTATATGAACGCTCCGCCAGGTATGGAATGGCGGGAGTAAGCGTAAGAGGCTCTTCGGGTGCCGGTGCCGTTACCGATTCTGCCGGGCATTACAGCATCAGGTTACCCTATACGGATTCCCTCAGCTTTTCCTACCAGGGAAAGGCCACTATGAAATTTCCGGTAAAGGAAATTCCGGCTAACAGACCGTTTGATATGAGCCTTCATGTAGATATTAAGGTATTGCCTACCGTTGTTGTACTGCAAAACGACTATAAAGAGGATTCTATCGCTAACCGGGAAGAATACAGGAAGGTATTCAACTATGCCCCTGATTTCCTGGCAAATGCCAGCAATGGGGCAGGAGCAGGCGTTAACCTCGATCTGCTGCTGAGTATACGAAAGATGAAGAGAATGGAGGCTTTCAGAGAAAAACTGGAGCAGGAGGAGCGGGATAAATACGTGACCCATCGTTTTAATAAGTCATTGGTAAAAAAGATAACAGGATTACAGTCACCAGCACTGGATACATTTATGCAGCAGTACAGACCCACTTACGAGATGTTACAAAGTTTTGAAACCGACTATGAATACTATTTATACATCAAAGACTGGTCTACCTACTTTTCTTCCAGATGGAAAAGGGAACATCCTGTACAGAATTAAATTAATTCAACGGAATACCAAACCAGGTATACTTCGTAAACATTCCTCTGCGCCCTGCTTTCCCCTTGGCCAGATCTAGTTCATGATAAATACACTGCATCTGCCAATTACATGCTGTCATTATCAGCACTCAGTTATGGCTTTTCCTCTTTAGACAACCCCGGGAAAACAAAAAACCGCATAATCAGCATACCCAATCCAATCCCGGTAAAGAAAACAATCACTACAACCGATAAGCTAATTGGTTTACAATCGTTAGGATCGTCAGTAACACCTAACCAGGGAATATGTTTGCTCAGGAACACGGTGGCTACTGCACAGAAGAAGGTGAACAACAATAAACCGATGAACAACCATAGTAGTCTTTTCCGTAGCGTTGGGGTAAGCCGCTGCATACGCACCTGGTACGCATAAAAAATACCGGCGGCAATGGTTATCAGGGTAAAAAAGATAGTGATCCACGTCAGGTAATCATCACTTCTGTACTTATCAGACCGTACGCTGCAGGGATTTCTGGATAACTGTATAATAGCATCCTTTTCTATGTGAAACCTTCTTACGATCCTTTGCCATAAAGTAAGGGGAGGAGCAGGTAGGTCTACCAACGATACCGTATCTATGAAGGTAGTATCTATGCTGATAAATTTGTCTGCCAGTCCTTCCCATAGCTCCGAATACCCATCATCTGCACCCAGTGGCCAGATAGCCACACCGCCTAACCCCTGGCCCTTGATATAATCATATTTAATATCAAGGGTAGTAGCATTATCGAACCAGATCTGTGAAGCAACCTCACCTTTATCGTTTTTTTCTTCCAGGATGGCAGCTGCCGCTACTTCATCATAGAATACTGCGGTATCGGAAGGGAAACGTTTTTTTATGTCATTATAGGAGATCGTACCACCGTAATTATTCGCAACACCGTTACGGCCCACTTTCCAGATAGTACCCTGGTAAGATAAGAGCGCAATAAATTTTTTAGGAGCGATATTCAGATTCAGATACCGGGAGATGACCGGCTGCAATGCCCTTGTAGCACTTCCTTTTAATGGAGCGGTGGCCCCCGGGGCCTTTCTGTCAGGTTGGGTGAAGTCGATAATGAAATGGTCCACCAGGGTATCCATCGCGCGCAGATCATACGCCAGTTCATTATCATTGGAAGGTACCGTCACCGATACCTGGTAACGCCTGTTATTATCCCTGCGGAGATAGTGTACCAACAGGGAAACGAAGCGGGTGAAAGCTTCCCTGTCGTGATGAGGGAGTTCCCCGAACCAGATATTAATGCCCCCTACATTATGCTGTTGCATAACCGGCAGCAGGGAATCAATATATAATAACTGTGCCGGTTCATGGTCCAGCAGGTTACCGGGGTTATACAGGGTAAAGGTGGTATTACAATTAGCCTGCTGGGCAGCTGCCAGTACTTTTAACGCTGCAGGGTCGTACATCTTTTTAATCTGACCGGTGCTACCATCTGCTGTTAATCCGTAAAAGGACAGGGTACTTAGCGCTGCAAAGTTGTAGTTGAGGTATTTATCGCCCATCCAGAAGGGATGGATGCCCGTCACGGAAGCACTATCGCCCAGGTGGAGGATATACCTGCGTCCAACGTTTTCGCTTATACGCAAGGTATCGATCTGGCCGGGCGGCCTGTTAAAAAATGCCTGTATCCTTTTTAGCTTCTCCTGTCTTGCCGTATCATTGGTTTCGTCCTTCTCTTTATCTTTTTGCTGGAGGATGGGAATGATTTTACTGACCAGCGCATTAAAATCATTTTCAGAAATACTTTTATTTTCGGAAGGAGCAGGTGGCACAACAGGAACACTATCTGCATGCATGGCAATAGCGTGTATCAATGACCGTAATGAATCGAAATGCTGGTTTTCCTGCCGGGATAATTCTTCATTGAGGTGAGCAATATCTTTTGCGGTTACGATCATCGAATCTGCAAAGACCCCGTTAATGATGGTAACGATCCGTTCTTTTTGTCTGGCACGCACATTACTTCTGAATTGCAGGGCAGTTATTATCTTCTTTAGCAATTTTGTCTTAACAGCAGTGTCCCGGGGCATTTGCAGCTTTGGCGCCTGGAAGGGAACCGGCATTGCCGTACAAATACTTGTACATATAAATAAAGCAATAAGCAATAAGTAGCCTTTGGGATAGGGATGCATAAGAATAATAAGTTGTGCTGTTCGAATAGCAATAGTAGTAATTAGTTATAAAAAATATAGAATTAATTTTTTAATAAAAAATTTGAATAATTTTATTTAACCACTATATTGTGTGCAGATTTAGAGACACAAGGACAATATCCCGTAATTAAAAAAACACTATTTACCAATACCTTCATTCCTTATGTAAAGATTTAACACTTGAGCCCTAGAGATAACTAACTACAAGAAGATTTATGACACCATGATATTAAAAAAAACGCCGGTAAGCAACTGGTAAAGCTTTCTATGCTTTATACTGCCGTCCTGCTCATGCTTTTAACCCAGATGATCTACGAAACCCTTGCCTGCATCACTGAAGAGATTAACAAATACTTCAGCAGACAACTGCACATTAATGAAGAGAAGGTCATACTGTCTGGTATCATTAACCAGGACGGTACTGTTGCGATTCAGGGAGAGAATAAAGTGCTGGTTACGCTCATCAACATCGAAAAAGAAGCATTAGGGAAAGTGGCAGCAGGGCGCTTTTCAGGAAATACAATGCCGCCGGTATGCATCAATCTTTATATCTTATTCTCTGCTTACTTCAGTAGTAACAATTATCCCGAAGCCCTGCGCTTCATCTCTTTTATAATTGCTTACTTCCAGTCTGGCAGTGTACTCACACAGGCCAATACGCCATCACTTGATTCCCGGATCGATAAACTGACGTTTGAAATGGAAAGCATGGGCACGGAGAAGATGAATAACATTTGGGCTACGCTGGGTGCTAAATACATGCCATCGGTAGTCTATAAAATGCGCATGCTTACGTTTGACGAAAGTATTATCAAAGAATACAGGCCTATCGTCAGGGCGTCTTCTGCTGATAATACTCCTTTATAAAAGCATACAAAATGGGACATGATACTTTGACGGCCGTTTACTTCCGTCATGTATTTTTTGCTGAAAGAACGTTTGATCGCATTGCCGTAAAAGTGCCATCACAGACAGCCATGGACATGCGCCGCCATTCACTGTTACTGCGGCAACAAGCCAATGGGTTTCTGCTACTGTTTGATGCGGAGGTATGCGGCAGGCAGGAATTGCTGCGTGAAAACCTGACGCTGACATTCGACCTGGATGTGGAAGATCCCTTATTTTATAACTATACGGATTTCAGCCAGGTGGATATCCGGAAAAGTTTTTTGTTGTTTGGTAATGGCCAGCCACGCACTGCCGGTACATTACATCATGAAGCATTAGTTTCGGGTGCAGATGTTTACCAGCTGAAACCGACAGACCGGTTTTTTATTAAACCTTTTGGCCGTATCGTGCTGGCATTAACGCCCGACCTGGAAACAGTCTATGAAATAAGGTTCGCATCAAGGGCCAGCCGGTGGCGTTATTTCCTGATGAGCGAGAACCTGACATCCCTATCTGAACCTGTCATCATAGACCCCTCAGGTAAAGTACAGTTCGAAGGACCTATACCCGTAGACCTGCCAGGAAAAACAGGATCGTATATGTTTACTTCCGACATCCCTCTTGCATTAACACTTAAAAATAAATACACGTTTCAACTTGTAGATAATTCCAAAGTAGTTATATCCGCATTACCAACACCGGATATCAGCCGGATATCTACGGCTGTTACCGGCAAATCAGAACTATTCTCAGAAATCTTTTTATACTAATTACTAAACTGTATAGCTATGGCTTCAACACTTATGACTCCCGGCGTTTATATAGAGGAAAAAAACGCCTTCCCCAGTTCAGTGGTCGCCGTGGAAACAGCGGTCCCCGTTTTTATCGGCTATACTGAAAAAGCTGAAAGATTCGGAAAACCCCTGTCACACAAGCCCACCCGTATCACATCTTTCGCCGAGTTCCTGGAGAATTTCGGTGGCGCATTTCACCCCAAATTCACTATTACAGATGCTGCTGCTACTGATGCAAAAGCAGAAATGTTCAAGGTGGACGGTAAAGACAAAATACTGAAGATCAAGGACGGTCATAAGCTGTTCCTCTTCAACAGTGTACGTTTGTTTTATGCCAATGGCGGCAGCAACTGTTATATCTTATCTGTAGATACCTATGAAGGTAAAGCAGATGGCATCACCGTGAGTGCAGAAGACTTTATTGGTTCTGCAGATGGTAAAAAACCAAATGTATTTACGATCCTGGAAAAGGAATTTGAACCTACCCTCATCGTAATGCCTGATGTAATTGCACTGGGTAAAGACGCCTACGCGGTATATACCCAGGTGTTAAACCATTGCGCTAAAACACAGAGCCGTTTCGGCATCTTCGACCTGGAGCAACAGTCTTCCACACAAACGACAGATGAAGTAGTGGCCGACTTCCGAACTGCAATAGGTACTACTTCCCTGAACTATGGCGCCGCTTATTACCCGTGGTTAAAAACTGCCGTAGTACAACCAAGTGAAGTGAGCTTTGAAAACCTGGATGTTGATCTGGCTACCATCTTAACAGATGATACAGCAAAGAAAATCATCGCAACGTTTACTGCTATTGCAAAACCGGATGATAATGACAAGAAGAACTACCACCAGTCACTGAAAGCGGCTAGTCCCATCTATTCCACTATCGTTGAGGAAGTGCGTTCCAAAATAAATGAGCTTCCCCCCAGTGGCGCTATCGCAGGATTGTATACACTGGTGGATAGCAGCCGCGGTGTATGGAAATCACCCGCCAACGTATCTATCAACATGGTAAATGCACCCGCTGTGAGCATTTCTCACGATGAGCAGAAACAGCTGAACGTAGATGTAATGGCCGGTAAATCTATCAATGTGATCAGACCTTTCCCTGGTATCGGTACCCTGGTATGGGGAGGCAGAACACTGGACGGTAATAGCCTGGACTGGTGTTATGTCAACGTACGCCGTACGCTGATCATGCTGGAGCAATCCATCAAGCTGGCTACACGTGCTTATGTATTTGAGCCAAACGACAGCACTACCTGGGTAACGGTAAAAAGCATGATCGATAACTTCCTCAATAACCTGTGGAAACAAGGTGCGCTGGCAGGTGCCGCCCCTGAACAGGCATATGATGTGCAGATCGGTTTGGGCGCTACCATGACCCCACAGGACATCCTGGAAGGGAAAATGCTGATCGCTGTGAAGGTAGCGGTAGTACGCCCTGCAGAGTTCATCGTGATTACATTCCAGCAGATGATGCAACAATCTTAATCTAACACTATTACTGACACTTAAAAATTTGCAATCATGGCAGATGACGGATCAAGCCAGTCACAGACGGTATGGCCACTAGTTAAATTCTCATTCAAAGTAATGTGGGATGGTGCGGAGCTGATATTCCAGGAAGTAACCGGTTTATCATCAGAAACACAAGTGATCGAATACCGTGGCGGCAGCAGCCCTGTTTATTCCACGGTTAAAATGCCGGGCATCCAGAAGTTCTCCAATATCACGCTCAAGAAAGGCATCTTTAAAGGAGATAAAGCTTTGTGGGAGAAATATGGCGGCATCAAAATGAATATCTACAAACGTTCTACCATCGTAATCAGTTTACTGGACGAATCTCAGGGCATTGCCATGAGCTGGACCCTGAAAAATGCGTTCCCTTCCAAAATCACTGTAACAGATATGAAGTCTGATGCAAATGAAGTGGCAGTGGAAACCATGGAACTGGCACACGAAGGTCTGACTCAAAGTTAATATCTATGGATGCACTGGGTAATTATTATCCACCGGTTGGATTCTATTTCAAAGTAATTATTTCAGGTGTTTCCGGTGAACAGGAAGGCAATTTCATGGAAGTGAGCGGCATTTCTGCCAGTATCAGTCCAAAAGATGTACAGGAAGGAGGGGAGAACCGGTTTTCACACCGGCTCCCCAATCCTCCTAAATACAGTAACCTGGTACTGAAACGTGGTATGGTGCTGGGCTCTCCCCTTATTACATGGGCGCAGACCAGCATCAACACGTTTACTTTTACCCCTAAAACAGCGGTAGTACAGCTACTGAATGAAAAGGGTAAAGCCATTTCCGTATGGGTGTTTAACAAAGCATATCCTGTAAAGCTGGAAATGTCTGGTCTGAAAGCAATGAAAGAAGGTGAGATTATGGTGGAAACACTGGAACTGGCTTACAGTTTCTTTGAGAAAAAAATGTAGTGCTTATGCCACTTGAAATCCGTGAACTGGTGATTAAGGTTACCATAGAAACCAATGCAACACAACAGGTGCAAATGCCTGATGAAAATTATTTACAGGCATTAAAAGCCAGCGTAGTAAAAGAATGTATGGAAAACATCCTGCAAAGGATGGATAATACTGATGAGCGATAATATATGGGAGAGCTTGTTAAATTACTGATTGAGGCCTACAAGGACAGCGCCTGTACCAAACAACTGCTTGGATCTATCAAAGCCATGATAAATCCTGCCTCTTATTCGAAAACATACGCTGTAAGCTATAATCTTTCCAAAGAGAAGGACAGGAGCGGTGTGACGCAGATCTTTAACGGGATGGAGCCTACGAACTTCACCCTCGATCTGCTGGTAGATGGTACCGGTATTGTACCTATTCCACAAAACCTGACAGTAGATGCCTACATCGCCAAACTGCGGGGTATCATTTATACCTTCCAGGGTACCATGCATCGCCCCAATTTCCTGAAAGTTACCTGGGGCACGGTCGTATTTACCGGGGTATGCAAAAGTATAACCGTCACCTACAAACTCTTTAATCCGGATGGTTCCGCGTTAAGGGCAGAGGTGAAAATTAATTTTACAGAAACGAAGTCTTTTGCAACCAAAATACTGGAAGCCCAAAAGAGTTCTCCGGACCTTACCCACGTTCGTACCGTAAAGGCCGGTGATACGCTGCCATTGATGACTTACCGCATTTACGGCGATGCTTCTTATTACATGGAAGTAGCCAGGATCAATAGCCTGAGCAGCATCCATGCCATAAAACCCGGAGATCAGCTTTATTTTCCACCTTTAAAGAAAGCATAATGCCAGCGCCGTCTCCGTTGAATATTGCAGATGCTACACTGAGGCTTACTATTTTAGTAGAAGGCAATGCGATACAGGATATATATCCTATCATATCAGTAGATATCACCCATGAAGTAAATAAGATTTCCTATGCGGAAATCGTGTTTACAGATGGTACCGATGATCCTGCTGATGATGGAGTGGCAGGAAAGCTGCCAGGAAGTGATGGCTCCGATTTTCTGCCCGGTAATAACATTACCATCACAGCAGGCTATGGAGAGGATACAGAAGTCTCCGTATTTAAAGGCGTTATTGTAAAACAGGCTGTCCGCATCAGCGGTGCTTCCACTTTTCAACTGGTAGTGACCTGTAAACATTCCGCTGTAAAAATGACTTATAACAAACGTGAAAGTGAATTCACGGATGCTACAGATAGTGATATCATCACAAAAATAATTGGTACCTATGGCCTTACGGCTACAGTAGACAGTACCACGGGACAACAGGAACTGATGTTCCAGAAATCGGCTACCGACTGGGACTTTATACTGGCCCGTGCGGCGTTCAATGGCTATATCACCACCCTGGACGATGATAAGGTAATTGTAGGCAAACCGGTATTCGATGCAACGCCTGTATTACGGGTTGCCTTAGGTGAATCTATTATCTCGTTCAATGCGGAACTGAGTGCGGAGAAACAACCGCCATCTTTACAAACCGCTGCCTGGGACCCGCAAACACTGGCCGTTATTACTTCAAGTGCTGCAGAACCTACCCTGAATGAACATGGTAATCTGAACGCGAAAACACTCTCAGGTAAACTGGGCCTGACAGCATTACAACTCATATCTACTGCACCGCTACCACAGGACCAACTGAAAACATGGGCAGACAGCAGCCTGCTTCGCCTGCGTATGGCTGCATTGAAAGGCCGGGTGTCATTTATAGGTAATGCCCTCCCTAAACCAGGGAAACTCATAGAACTGGAAGGGGTAGGTGCCCGCTTTAATGGTAAAGCCTTTGTAAGTGCAGTGAACCATAAAATGGATGAGGGAGAGTGGACGACCACTGTCCGTTTTGGACTGACCGACAAACCTATTTTTGAAAAGGAGCAGTTTTCCTATCCACCTGCCAATGGGCAAACGCCTGCTATACAGGGCTTGCAGATAGCAAAAGTGGTGAAGATCTCTGAAGACCCGGCATCTGAATACCGTGTACAGGTGAAACCGGCGTCTAATGCAACCGATCAGAAAGGTATCTGGGCCAGGATGGCCAGTTATTATGCAACGGCTGCTGCCGGAGTGGTATTTTACCCGGAAATAGGAGATGAGGTGATACTTGGTTTCCTGGAGAATGATCCCCGCTTCCCCGTAATATTGGGTTCTTTATATAGTAAAAGCAATACTTCACCGGTTACACAGGCAGATGAGAAGAATAATATAAAAGCGATTTATACCCGCGGCCAGTTGCAGATAAATTTTGATGATGATAAGAAGATCATCAAAATCACTACACCTGGAAATAATACGATTACTTTAAGTGATGATGGGAAATCCATAGAGATAAAAGATCAGAACAGTAACAGCTTTAAAATGAGTGACAGCGGAATTACGATGGATAGTCCTAAAGATATCACGATTAAAGCGACCGGTAATATTAATATGGAAGCGACAGGCAAAGTGAGCGTAACAGCTACGCAGGACCTCGAAATGAGCGGCATGAATATAAAACAGACTGCCCAGATGGCATTAACAGCAAAAGGCACTGCCTCTGCTGAACTATCCGCATCCGGGCAAACAGTGATCAAAGGTGGAATAGTGATGATCAATTAAAACAATGAAACTATGGGCGCGCCAGCAGCAAGATTAACGGATATGCACGTATGTCCGATGCTAACTCCGGGATTACCCCCTATACCACATGTAGGCGGGCCGGTTATTGGTCCGGGTGCACCAACTGTTTTAATAGGCAAATTGCCAGCCGCTGTAATGGGAGATATGTGTGTATGTGTAGGTCCGCCGGATAGTATTGTCAAAGGATCGGCCACTGTAATGATAGGAGGTAAACCGGCAGCACGAATGGGAGATACCACCGCACATGGTGGTAATATTGCATTGGGCTGCCCTACTGTATTAATAGGAGGATAAATTAACAGATGGAAATAAATTCATTCCTGGGAACCGGCTGGAGCTTTCCTCCGGCATTTACCAAAGTTGGCAACACGGCACTGTTATCAGAAAATATAGCAGACATAGAGGAAAGCATCCGCATCATCCTGGGCACCATCCCCGGAGAACGTATTATGCAGCCTGATTTCGGCTGCGATCTGAAAAAACTGGTATTTGAAAAAGTAGATTCTATTCTCGTCAGTGAACTGAATCACATCATCTATCATGCATTGCTGAATTATGAGCCAAGGATCAACCTCATCGATGTGGCCTTACTTATGCAGGACGATTTACACGGCATGATACATTTGCAGCTGAATTATACGATCATCATTACCAATACCCGTCATAATATGGTATATCCTTTCTACTTCCTGGAAGGCACCAATATTTCAACACCAAACATACTGCCATACAGTGAAGCGACATGAAGACTATCTTTGATCATACGCGGGATGGGGTAAGCCAGTTGGAACGACGACTGGATACATTAATGCCTGCTAATCTGAAAATAGATGAGCGGACACAGGACGATCTTTTACTCTTTTTGTCAGATATAGCAGGGCAGTTTAATTTCTATAATCTATATAACGACAAAGAAGGTGACTGGAGAGCGTTTTTCTCAGCAGATCTGCAGATAGTTTTATTGACCATCTCCCGGCTCGATTTCACCCATTATCAGGATAAATACCTGCAGATACAGGAGCAGTTGCAGATAGCGGAAAATGATGCTGATCTGCGTCCTGTACTCAGTATCTTCTTTAACATGATCTATGAGATAGCCTTGTTGCTGCAGGAGAAACTGAACCAGGTGAGGGCAGCAGATCATAACCGGGAAACCGGTGAATATGATGAACATATTTCGGAATCCCTTTCCGGATATGTATATCGCTTATTAATTTACGAAAAACAGGCTAGCCAGCTTTTCCATCATAAATACGATTTACGCACATCCCATACCGATAAATTACTAAAACAGTTATTTGACGAGGCATACGAAAAATCAAAACAGGAAGATACAGAGAACATCTTCCTGGGGTATCAATCGCTCAATGATATATACACCGCATTAAGGTCCCAGTTTTACCAGGTATCCAGTGCCGCTAAACAATATCTCGACAGGAAGACGACTCCTTTCCTTCACCAGCCCCATATCGGGCTGATAAAAGCATTTACGGGCCTGTATGAGCACATGCAGCAGCATCTGAACCATTTTACTGAAAGGCACCTGGATTACTATTACAGGAATGTGCTGGGTATACAGCTAAGGCCGGCCATTGCAGACCAGGTACATCTGTGCATAGATGCCTTACCGCAAACACTGCCGGTCGTTATTCCGGAGGGTACCCTGTTCCCGGCAGGAAATACCAGCTTCCGTTTAACAAATGACCTGAAGCTCAGCCAGGCAAAGATCAAAGCATTAAAGACCATCTTCATCAGCGATTATAAGCAAATCTCCGCCCACAGCCTGCAACAATCGGATATCATGGAAGCACAGGTATACGCCGCATCCCATGATGTGCTGCCGGCAGCGGCCTATCTGCCGGAAAGCCCGCCTGTAAAAGCATGGGCACTGGCAGGGGAAGACCAGCACGAACTACCGGATAACGAACGCACAATGGAGGAGGCCAATGTGGGCTTCATCATTGCATCCCCGGTATTATATCTTACAGAAGGTCACAGAACGATCGTGCTCTCTATTTATTTTGAAAGTATTTCCTTCGAACATATGCAGGCTTATATCCGGAATTACGCCAGTGTAAAAGAACGAAGGGAAGAAACGATACTAAATGAATTACTGGCCGCCGCCTTTATTATTTCCTATACAGGTGCAACCGGATGGGAAGATATTCCGCGTCATACCATAAAGATCGGCATGGAAGCGGCCAACAGATGCATCAATATCAACATTACACTGGAATCTGCGGCACCAGCCTTTAATATATACAACCCACTGTTGCATGGCGGTAACTATGAAACAAAACAACCGCTGATAAAACTGTTATTGAACAATTTCAGTTTTCACAACGCCTTTTCTTTTATGCAATCGCTGATCGTGGAAAGGATTGCCATTAATGCCAATGTAAAGGAATTCAGATCTGTAAGATTATATAACAATGTAGGCCCGTTAAGTGCAGAAAATCCTTTTCAGATATTCGGGCCACAGCCGGTAGTAGGCACCTACCTGGATATCAGGAATACCAATATTTTTAACCGTTATACAAAAGATTTTAATATAGATATAGAATGGCTGGACCTGCCCAATATAGAAAACGGATTTGATGCCTATTACGCTGCTTATAATGCAGGTATTACCAACAGTTCTTTCAAAATAAGTATCACGAATGGTTATATCAGACCGGATAAAAACCTGCCGCTCTTTGAAACCTACCGGGATGCAGACGGAAGGACCTTTTTAAATAGCCATACCAGCATAAAACAGGCAGACTTTCAGCACTTATTATTCAACAACTTTCCATTACTGGCAAAAGAAGATTATAATGCCCAGACAGAAGGTATGGTAAGACTGGAACTGGCAGCCCCGAATGAAGCGTTCGGACAACGTTTATATACACAGTTATTCCCTGAAGTAGTGACCCATAATGCAGGCAGATGGGTAAAAAAACGTCCGCTGCCTAATATACCTTATACCCCCATGGTAAAATCCATTACCCTGGATTATACACTGGAACAGGCCGAGATATTAAAAGCAGATAAAGAGAACAGTGATGGGAATGGTATCCGTTTATTCCATCTTTATCCTTTTGGTTTCAGACAGGCATATCCTGCTGCGGGATATGGCACGTTTTCCTTACTGCCACAGTTCGAAGGACGTTCCAACCTCTACATAGGTTTTGATAATCTGCAACCGAATGATCAGATCTCTTTATTATTTCAGCTGGAAGATAAACACTATACCCATACTACCGGCAACATACTGGAACTGCAGTGGAATTATCTCCATAACGATAAATGGATACCCTTTGATAAAACACAGGTGATCGCCGATTCTACCCATCAATTCATCAGCAGTGGCATTATTAATTTAAAGATGCCAACGATAAACAACCACGGTAATACCCGGCTGGACCCCACTTTACAATGGCTCAATTTATCGTCGGTATGTTCCCTGGATACCCGTCCTATGGTAAAGGGTATTTTTATGAATGCAGGCATTGCAGACAGGCAAATAGAAAATATAACTACTATTACGAACATTGCCCCCTTAACAATAAAGTCTGCACAAACAGAGATGCGGGGAGTACAGAAAATATGGCAGTTGTTCCCTTCTTTCGGGGGAAGATCTGCAGAAACAATGGAAGAATATTATGTACGTGTAAGTGAACGCCTGCGACATAAGAAACGGCCGGTATTAGGCATAGATATCATACAGCTGGTGCTGGAACAATTCCCCGAGATCTATATTGCCAAATGTATGGGCAATGATCATGCAGTAAACTCGGATATGACGGATGACACTGACCTTCAGCTGGTAGTAGTGCCTAAAATACAGAATAGTTCAATAGACGAGCCCCGTGCAGACCTTGCCGCTTTATACCGCATTAAGGAATACCTGGAAGAGCTGTTGCCCGACTTTATGAAGATCGCAGTGCATAACCCTGTATATGAAAGAGTGAAGGTGATTTGTGATGTACATTTTGGTAACAGCCGCAGTAGTACGGACAATAATTATTACCTCAGTCTCTTACAGGAAGATATCAGGAAATACCTGAATCCCTGGTTATTCGATGCTGCTTCACAAGTGAAAATAGGAAGTGTATTGTATAAATCAGAGATGATGAATTTTATCAAGAAACTACCCTATGTTACTTATGTCACTGCTTTTTCTATTGTCCATTTTTTCCGGGAGAAAGATCCGCTTACAGGGAATTATATCAATTGTATAAAAGATACGGCAGTGGAAGACATTGAGTTTATACAAGGCTCTATGCCCGAATCGGTGCTGATCCCAGCTACCCATCACCTGATTACCGTGATTGATGAAAGGAAATACCGCGATCCGCAGCCAATGGGGATAGACAGTGTTATAACAGGAGAAGAAATGATTATTGTCCATGACAGGTCTGCTTCACATAAACAGACAGATGCTAAAGCGGATACTACCGGAGAAATGATCACCTTAACAATACATTCAAAATAAATAGCTATGGGAATTAAAAATAACCAGAAAATATTTGGCCGTGAGGAGTTGAAAGAACATTTTAAGAATGGCAGATTACCCACAGAGCAACATTTTGCACATCTCATAGATTCTACTATCAATAAACAGGAAGACGGCTTCTCCAAAGATGAAGAGAATGGTATGCTGGTGGCGGCATTGGGCAACTCAAAAAGACTGGTGTCTTTTTACAAGACCAATGACGACCTGAACCCTTTTTTCCTGATAGAAAAAGATGAAAGGAAAAAAGCAGCCTTACGATTCCAGTCGTCCACCACCCCGGATGGAAATGATGATAAGGGTTTTTTCTTCCACACGGATGGCAGTATGGGAATAGGAAAGACATGCGATCCTGATCATGCACTGGATGTAAATGGTTTTGTAGGGATGCAGGGAAGAGTGGGCACATATCTGTCGGGTACAGTAGAAGCAAACGGGCACTGGCATTCAATTGTAAAAGGCCTGAATAATTGCAGTGCTTTTGAAGTAATGGCAAGAACAGGACTTAAAGGCTCGGGGAAATTTGCGATCACACATGCCATCGCATTGACCGCATTTGGCAAATCCAGGGGTAAGATCCGCCATACTTCTGCTTACTACGGTTTCTGCTGGAACAGGATCCGTTTACGCTGGACAGGCAGTATCCGTAATTATGATTTACAGATCCGTACAGGCAGTAATTATGGAACAGGTGTAGAGATTTATTATAAGATTACAAAGTTGTGGGATGATGACGCATTTATGCCACTATCTTATCGATATTAATTATGGCAAAGGAGCCGATACAGATCTCAAGAAATAAGGAAAGGAACATTACACTGGATGCCGAAAGGCTTCGGGCCAGAGGGCTGGCCATTATACAGGAATTGTCCGGCCATGTATGGACCGATTATAACCTGCATGACCCGGGTGTAACAATGCTGGAACAGCTGTGTTATGCCATTACTGATCTGGCTTATAAGACTGATTTCCCTATAGAGGAAATACTGGCAGATGAAAAAGGTCAGATCAATCCTGCAGCACATTCTTTTTTTAATAAAGCAGAGATCCTCACTACAAAACCGGTAACCGTCAGGGATTATTGTAAGCTGGTACTAGACCAGGTATCAGAGGTGGAGAATATCTGGATCGAAGCAGTATCGCCGGTGTATACGGCCGGTGCCAGTAAAGGTATTTACCGTGTAATGGTACAACCCTGTGATACGCTTTCCGAAGGCCCGGACAAACTGATCGCAGACGTACGTAACTGCCTGTTGCGTAACAGGAACCTGGGAGAGAATTTTGAGGAGATCATCATATTAACGCCACAGCATATTGCTGTAAAAACAGAGATACTGATAGATAGTCATCAGAATGTAAAAGAAATCGTTGCCTATATCTGCAACGCTATTGAACATGTTATCCACCCCCCTGTAAGATTTTTATCAGAAGCCGAGTTATTGGTACTCGGTTACTCTACAGAAGATATTTATTCCGGCCCTTTACCTGCCCGTGGTTTTATACCGGACAGTGATTTACAGAAGAGAGCCAGCCAGATAGACCCCGCAGATCTTATAAAAGCTATTTCAATGATCGAGGGCGTGTTACAGGTGAAATTCCTGTACATTAGTTCGGATGGGAGCGATTACTCCGGTAAGCCTTTGGAAGTGCTGCCCGGGCATTATCCTTATATCAATATTGAGGATAATAAAAATAATATCGGTATTTATAGCGACCAGTTTGAACACTATACCCAGGATGGCGTATTCTGGAATACCTATCAACGCATCAGGGAAGTAAAGAAAAGACATTATACGGGACAGCAGCGTGGACTGGCAGATAACAGTATGAAAGCGTCTTATCGCAATATATCTCAATACTATTCATTACAGCATTATTTCCCGGGTATTTACGGAACAGGAGAGGAAGGTATTGCAGAAAGTGAGCCTGCTGTCCGTAAAGCACAGGTAAAGCAGTTAAAAGCATACCTGCTATTCTTTGAACAGTTACTGGCCAATTACCTGGCACAACTGGGAAATATGGAATCTTTCTTTGCCGCAGATGGTACAGCAACCTATTTCGCACAGGGATTGTTTGATGTACCAAGAGTAGCGCCTTTGCTGCGTGATACGTATATGGAAGCGCTGACCAATGCAGTTGAAAGCCAGGTCACCTTTGAAGAGAGGAAGAATAAAATACTGGACCATTTATTGGCCAGGTTCAACATCGCACTGATAAAATATCCGGTAATGCTGTATGATAAATTATATGGAGGAACGAATATCATCAACTGGAAAGCGGATATCCTGCAACATTTCCCTACAGTGGCTTCAGGTAGGGTGCAGTCGTTCAATTACCTCGATGATTTTTCCCAGAGCGGTATTGTATCGGGGTATCAGCAATGGCTCGGAAAACTGCTGCATATCAATAATAACAACGGCCAGCCATTAACGAATGTGTTTAAGCAGGAGCATGTGGCAATGAAAGTAAACCCTTATGTACATACACCTGTAACAAAGGAGCTGCATATAGGTGGAGAGAAATTCAGGATGACGGATAATATGCCCGATGATCAGCAGTATTTCTTTGGCCATCAGCCTATCTCTATTTTGAAGTATGGCGTAGATGCCACCAACTACCGGGTGGTAGCAGATACCGGTGAAGATCATTACCTGGTATTATATAAAGAACCTGCACAAAGTACATGGCAGGCAGTAGCAAAGCACCGGCAAAAATCTGCGGCAGTGAATGCACAGCATGATATGATCAGACACCTGCAGCAACTGAGTATTTCTTCTGAAGGTTTTTATGTTGTAGAACATACTTTATTAAAACCTTTATTTAAAACAGCAGCCTTTGGTTTTAATATTAAAGGAGCAGGCGATCAGTTACTGCTGGAACAACGTTATTATATGACGTTTGAAGAACGGGAGAAAGTTATGACTTCCTTAATGGAAAATAACTGGCAGGAATTATCTTATGAAGAGATGTTTAACCAGCTGTCTGCCTGGTGCCGGGTATATGCCTATCAGAATGGTGTGGCCACACCCGTGACTACTGTTGATTTCTCCCAGCCGGCACATCGCGAAGCCGCAGAACAAGCCATGTATAACCTGGCATTGAATATTGAGCAGTTGCAGAAAAAGAAGACCCTGTATTATCCGCGTATAGAATATACTATTAAAATGGCGAACGGGAAATTGCTACCGGAATCGTTCTTCAAATTCAACCTGACGATCGTATTTCCTTCCTGGCCTGCCAGGTTCCAGTATGCGGAGTTCAGGAATTTTGCAGAGGAACTGATAAAGGAGCATACACCTGCACATTATAACATCCGTTTCAAATGGCTGGGCGTAGCCGCGATGCATACTTTTGAAGATAGTTATTATCCCTGGCTAGAAGGATTGAAAGATTATTTCAGCAGCGGTTCAGCCGTGATAGCTACCGACAGGCTTATTGATCTCATTGCGTGAACCTGATCCGTAAATATACTTTTGATCTCCATTTTACGGAGAGAGAGCTGGCGACTGCCCTGCAGGATACGATCAGCCGGGTATTTAATGCCGGTATAGCCGGGGCTACGGAAACACTTTTAGACCGCTTATTGTCTTCTGCTGAAAGCCTGTGGCTGGATACACTGGAGCTGGACCTTGGGGTCATCGCTTATGATAACATCGAACGGGACCTTAGCCGTTGTATCATGGAAGCCCTGGAAGAAGCATTGAAGGATAAGCTGGTAAGAAAAGAAGAAGAGGAATCCGGCAGCCTTTATTTCCAGACAGAACCCGACAGGGAATTTGCATTGATAGCCCATTATCTTCAGACAGGTACTTTACCCTGGTGGGCAGCTGATGTAATACTGGAAGATGTTATTTTAAGACTGGTGAAAGACTTCCGCTTTGCCCGTTTTATGATAGACATTGCAAAGCCGGATTATGTGATAAAAAGGATCGTGTATCATTTTTCCGCTTATGTGGTAGAACAGATCATTACCGCATTGGAAGAAGAACAGGCCGCTTTTATTTTTGGATATACGAAAGAGGTGATTGCCTTACAAAGCAGGCAGTCTGTTATCAAAACGGAACAGAGTGAATTTGAAAAGGCCGTATGGATGTTTGTACTCACTTACCTTGTTACAGAGAATAGTGGTCAGTTCAACAGGAAACAGTTCATACGCAGGAACCTGGAAAGGCTGGCATTGCATTTCAATATAGATTACCAGTTGTTGCTGAATACTTTCAGGCAGGCAATGGACTTTTATAAAAAAGATATTCCCGTAGGGTCTTTCACTTCCTTTATTAAGATTTTATATGAAGAGAATGGTACGCAATTATTACAGGAAGTATACCAGGAATTAATCAATAACGAACAGGCTTTACCCGGGAGAATAAGTTACCAGGAAGTACCGGGAGAACCTGTGAACGTATTTGTACCGGGCATTACCCGTGTATCGCCCGATATCCCTTTGCCATTGTCCTGGATAGCTTACGACAGTATTGTCATACAATCAGAAAGACAGGAAGTATGGCAACAGGCAATTAACCTGTTTACGATATTTATTACCGGCCAGCAGTTACCTTACTGGTTTGCGGGGTTACCAGGGGCAAGACAAGCGATATTGCTGCGGCAGGCGGTAATATTACTTTTCAGGAAACGCCCTATGCTATTGGCGGATTTATGGGAACACAGCGGTTATACAATCACTGCCAGGTTGTATGTACATCAGCTGTTTGAGAAACCGGTCTCTCCACTGGAAGAAAATATCAGGAAACAGTTACAGGCTTATGCGGAAAGAGATACGATCACATTTTTCCAGCAGAACCTGGGAGATACGTTTATACAACACCGGCAGAACTTCCTGGAGATATGGCAGCAATATCATGACAGACCATCTGTTGAAAGACTGGCTTTCTACCGGAAGATATTATCCGCAACAGTAGTAGTACAACAGGTAGCCTTAAATTTACCGGAAAATGATTTCTGGGTACTGATGGAAGATGTACCTTCTTTATGGGATAATCATACCATTGCCGCATTACAACAATGGCAACAACTGATGGAAGGTATGCTGGCAGATAACCTGGAGCGGGAACGTGTACGGTTATTATTCCGCCGGTTTAACCTGCAATGGTTAGCCGGCAGGGTACAGATAACGGATACGGTATCGTATGTACGCGAATGGCTGATATTTTTAAATAGTTTTAATGAATCCGCCACAAGAAGGTTATTAAGCGTTATGGCCAACGGCAGCGCAATAGATACCAGGCCGTTTATGCATATACAGGCAGTCATCCCGGTGATGGTGGAACAGGCAGTGGTATTGATAAAGACCAGCAGCGCGGTAGAGATATCCACTCTCAGGCCGGCGGGGAATCCCCGTTTATCTTCTCAGCAACCTTCAGACAGGGCAGATAATCAGTTAATATTACCGGCGGATGTATTGCGTCTGAGACAGGAAGAATTTATACAAAAGAACTACCCACGCAAAACACCCAGGCCTGTCGCTACTTCGGAACAGGAAGGCATATATGTGAATAATGCAGGGTTAGTATTATTACATCCTTTTTTTCATACCTATTTTACCCGGCTGCAATTAATTACTAACGGAAAGTTTAATGATGCGATCGCACAGCAACGTGCTATTCATTTATTACAACTACTGGTATATGGCCATTCGGAACAACCGGAACACGCACTTGTCTTAAATAAGGTCCTTTGTAATTTCCCCCTGGAAATGCCATTGGGACCTGTACAGTTTACAGAAGATGAAAAGCAGTTATCACTACAATTGATAGGTGCTGCTACCCAGCAATGGGAAAAGATGAAGAATACAAGTGTAGAGGGTTTCCGTGCATCGCTCCTGCAAAGGGACGGGGTGTTATGGCAAACGGATGGCCACTGGTACCTGAAGGTGAAGTCGCGCAGTTATGATATTATACTACAAACACTCCCCTGGAGTATGGGCATGATCAAGCCTTCCTGGGCAGATAAAATACTTTATACAGAATGGATATTCAGTTAGCAGAGACGAATGCAGCGGCGCTGGCCCGTGAAACGGAATGGTTCCGGCAGGTACTGGACCTGCGGATGAAAAACTACTTTGAGCAGCAGGGAGCCGATGCACCCGATCCTGCGGCACCGGACTTAACCAGCGATCCCTCTGTATATGCACAGATCATCAGGCATTATAATATGAATGCTGCTGAGCGGCTGGTATTGCAATTAGCTATATTGCCTCATATCCGCCCTCAGTTACTCGATCTCTTTTATATTAAGAACAGTACCTACGACCGGGGATTTACCGAATTTGGGGGTATTAAGGGCCAGCAACATGGTGGTTTCCTGCCTACAGGAGAAACAGCTGCTTTTTTAACGGCCTGCAACAACCTGA